>QWCQ01000048.1_pt1 | contig 150399 bp, 139 predicted proteins | sample 1972701 | NCBI WGS metagenome assembly QWCQ01 (sample SAMN09866704, study PRJNA288562) | Human gut metagenome isolate pre4_stool, whole genome shotgun sequencing...
AGCTTTCCTTCTATTCCTAGTATCGATAAAATTTCCTTTAAATATTCTTCATCTGCCTTTTTATTGTCTAACAAAAGAGGAAGTAAAATATTTTTTCGAGCGTTGATGTTTGGAATCAAATTAAAAAATTGATATACAACGCCAATATTTCTTCTGCGAAATACTGTCATTTCGTCTTTGTTAAACTTAGTAATATTTTTATCTTGAATAAATATATCACCACTTGTTGGTGTATCTACTCCTGCAAGTAAATGAAGTAGTGTAGATTTGCCAGAGCCACTGTCTCCAATGATGGCGACAAGATCTCCTTTTTCCATTTCAAAATTCACATTTGAAAGGGCATTTACTTCTACTCCACTATTGTAAGTTTTTGTTAAATCTACTGTTTTTACTATATTCATATTGTATCCTCCTTAACTTGTCTATATAATACTAGGCTTAAGTGACTGGAAAGTGACTATAAAAAAAGACTGTGCTTTATTTACACAGCCATAATTAAATCAGTTATAAAATCTCAGTTCAAAGGCATTTGATTTTTTTCCTTTGTGATATAAAAGCTCTCCATTTTGTCTTTCCATAACAGATTTTGCCATAGGAAGTCCAATACCATAGCCTTTTGAATTTGGATCTATCTTATAAAAACGTTTAAAAACTTTTTCTAACATTTCATGATCCAAACCTTTAGAAAAATCTTCCACAAAAATACTTTTATATAGATTTGTTTCTTTAAGTTGGATTTCTATCTGTCTACCTTCTGTAGCTTCTATACCATTTTTCATCACATTGAAAAGTGCCTCATAAGTCCATTTCTTATCACATATAAGATTAAAATCATCTCCATAAAGAGAAATTTCAATATTATTATTAATAAAATAATCTTTTAGGTTTCGTATGATATCTTCAATTAATTCTCTAGCCGATATACTATCTTTTGCCATTTCTATTGTGCCAGAATCAAGGGCGGCAAGTTTTAATAAAATATCAGATAGATTGTAAAGTCTAAGGAGATTGTCCCTAAGTCTAGATATATATTCTTTTACCGATTCATCTTCTTCGTCTTCTAATAAGTCAAGTAATAATAGAGATCCGGTTAGAGGAGTTTTTATTTGATGGGCTATATCTTCCGTATATTCCCTTAAAATTTCTTTATTTTTCTCAGCATTTTCAGCAATCCTCTTGTTTTCTAAAATAATTTTAATAATCTCATCTCTTAATTTTCCAAATTCATCGTCTATAATTTCACCATTATCTGAGTTTAAATCCAATGAATGGAGGAGGATAAATATATTATTAATCTTATCTTCTAGCTCTATTTCTTTTTTCTTTTCAAATTTTCTAATAATTAGAAACAGAATTATATTTATTAGTAGAAAGCCGAAAAGTGTTAGAATATCAAATCTTGGGTTTAGATAGACTACAAATAAAGACATCAATAAATTTAGGACTATGATAAGTAAAATTGTTTTATTTTTTCTCATTATCCCACCTGTATCCTATCCCTCTAACTGTTTTTATATGCACTCCATACTCGCCAAGTTTATTTCGAAGTCTTTTTACAGTTACTGTTAAGGTATTGTCATTTACTTCATAAAAATCATAACCCCAAACATAATCTAAAATTTTCTCCCTTAATAGATTTATATTTTGGTTTTCTAAAAGCATTTCCAATATAGCAAACTCTTTTAAGTTAAGGTCTAAATCTTTTCCATCTATCGAAGCTTGTTTTGATATAAGATCTAAAGATAAATTTTCAAAAGTCAGTTCATAAACCTTTTTTATTTTTCTGCTAAATACATTGTCTATTCTCGCCTTTAGGACAGGAAGAGAAAAAGGTTTTGTAATATAGTCATCTGCTCCTTGAGAAAGACCTTTTATAACATATTCATCTTCGTCTTTTACAGTAAGCATTATTACAGGAAGGTCAGAAAATCCCCTTAGCCACTTTAAAAAATCAAAACCTGAACCATCAGGAAGATTGGCATCAAGTAGAGTTAAATTAAAATCATTAAAATTAAGATTTTCTGTCTGAGAAAGATTGTTATAAATAATAGTTTCAATATTATGTTTGTTTAAGTAAGTTTTAACAGCAAAGGCAATTGTGCTGTCATCTTCAATCATTAATATTTTCAATTTTATGCTCCAAAAATTGCGATATAACACTTAAAATGCCTACAAATCCTCTTATATTTTTATACTTACATTATCATATCTACATATTTTTATGGTGTAGAAAGATGTGTTTATAGCTTGTATGTCTAATTTATTTATCTTTCAGCTATTAATTTTTTAAAAATTATCATAGGATAATATCATAATATACTTCAGATTAAGCTTCTATCTTCTATATTTTTTCTACAATATTATATCATATTTTAAAAATAATCTTTAAGGCTGTCTTGGTATTGGAAATTTTTGAAAATTTTTATGAAGGAAATAAATTCTTATTTAGATAACAAAGGTGTTTTATTTTATAAATCACAAATATTTGTGATAAAATATAAAATAAAGATTAGGAGGATATATGAATATAAATTGGTATCCGGGTCATATGAAAAAGACCAAAGAAGAAATTAAAAATTCTCTAAAACTTGTTGATATAGTTTTAGAAGTAATAGATGCAAGAATTCCAAAATCTTCAAGAAATCCTTTGATTTCAGAAATCACTGAAAAAAAAGATAGAATTATTATAATGAATAAAACTGATCTTTCAGATCCAGTTGAAAATGAAAAATGGATAAAAAAATTTGCTGATGATGGAATAAAAGCAATAAAGATGAATGCAAAAGAAAAAATAAATACAAAAGAAATTTATAATATAGCAAAAGAAATTCTTTCAGAAAAATTTAAAAAAAATGAAGAAAAAAATATTGAAAATGAAAATATTAGGATGATGGTTGTAGGAATTCCAAATTCTGGCAAATCTACTTTTATTAATAATATTGCAAAAAGAAAGGGAGCAAGGGTTGGAAATAGACCTGGAGTTACTCAACAAAAACAATGGATAAAAACAAAAGAAAATATTTTGCTTTTGGATACACCCGGAGTTTTGTGGCCAAAATTTGATGGGCAAACAGGACTTAATTTGTCTTTTACAAATGCAATTAAGGATGAAATTTTAAATATTGAGGAATTGTGCCTTAAATTTATTGAATTTATGAAAGAATTTTATCCAAAAAATTTGGAAGAAAGGTATAAGATAGATTCTAATAAAACTGCTCTTGAAATTTATGAAGAAATCGGGATAAAAAGAGGGGCAATTATTAGAAAAGGCGAAGTTGATTATACTAGATGTGCAAATTTAATTTTTAATGATTTTAGAAGTGGAAAACTTGGAAGGATAACAATTGAAAAAGCCTAGATATTCTGAATTTAATGATAAAATAAAAAATGAAATTCATGAAAAATATGATTTAATTGCAGGAATCGATGAAGTAGGAAGGGGACCTTTGGCAGGACCTGTTGTAGCTTGTGCAGTTATAATGAAAAAAGATTCCCATATTGAAGGAGTCACAGATTCCAAAAAATTATCAAAAAAGAAAATGAAAGAACTCTACCAAAAAATTATAGATGATACGATTTCCTATTCTTTTGGTTATTCAAATAATATCCTTATTGATAAGATAAATATAAAAGAGGCTACAAGACTTGCTATGAAAGATGCTCTTGAAGGTCTTGAAAAAAAACCTCAAATTGTTTTAATTGATGCTGAAAGAATTGATACGGATATTAAGCAATTAAATATAGTAAAGGGCGACTTATATGAATATTCTATCTCATGTGCATCAATTCTTGCTAAGGTTAGAAGGGATAAAATAATGGAAAATTTCTCAAAAATTTATCCCTATTATTCATTTGAAACAAATTCAGGCTATGGAACAAAAAAACACTACGATGGTCTTGAAAAATATGGGGAATGTCCAATTCATAGAAAAACTTTTTTAAGAAAATTTTATGAAAGGCAATTATCTTTTCTATGAAGAGCAAAAAAAGAACAATAGGAGATTTTGGGGAAGAAATAGCTTTAAAATATTTGGAGAAAAAAGGTTACCAAATTTTGGATAGAAATTTCCTAAAACCCTACGGAGAAATTGATATTATTGCAATAAAAAATGATATTTTGACCTTTGTGGAAGTTAAAACTAGAAAAAATGATGAATTTAAGCCTGCAAGTTTGGATGTTGATTATTATAAACAAGAAAGAATCAAAAAAACAGCCCAAGCCTATATTATGGAAAAAGATTTGGGCGAATTTTTGATCTCTTTTGATGTGTGCGAAGTTTATCTTGAAAATAAAACAATTCATTACATAAAAAACGCTTTTGGTGATTAGATGGACAAAAAAGATTTGTTATTATATTTTAATTTTATAAATTTACAAAACAAAATAATTTTGGATTTTTGTGAAAATCTTGATATGGATAATTTTTTTGACCTTGATAGGAAAATTTTTGAAAATTTATCTAAGATAAATAAGGAAAAGATATTTTCTTCTAAGAATTTAGAAAATTTTAAAGCTTATAGACAAAAAGTTTTTAATGGTCCTTATAAAATTTCTACCATATACGATGATAATTATCCGATAAATTTATCCTACATAGATGATAGGCCTGCTCTTTTTTATTACAAAGGGAATTTGGAAAAAGAGGACAAAAACGCCATAGCCTTTGTTGGGGCAAGGAAATGTACTGATTATGGGAAATGGGCTTGTAAAAAAATCGTAGAAGGCTTTAAGGATACAAATATTAGGACTGTATCAGGTCTTGCTTATGGAATTGATGCAATTAGCCACAAGGTAAGTCTTGAAAATAATATTAAAACTATTGGAGTAATTGGCTCAGGTCTTGATATAATTTATCCTAAGGCAAATAAGTATTTGTACGAAAAAATTGAAGAAAAAGGTGCTATTATTTCAGAATTTCCCCTAGAAACTCCACCAAATGCCTACAATTTTCCAAGAAGAAATAGAATAATTTCAGGTCTTAGCAAGGGAGTTTGTGTAATTGAAGCAAAAGAAAAATCTGGAACTATGATTACAACAAATTTCGCTCTGGATCAAGGTAGAGAAGTTTTTTGCCTACCTGGAAATATAAATTCAATTTATTCAAAAGGTTGTAATAAATTAATTCAAGAAGGCTCAAAGCTTGTGATGGATGCGTCTGATATAATTGATGAAATTGAAGATTTCAAAAATATAAATGAGAAAAAAACAAAATTAAATCTAGATGGACTTGATAAAGATACGCTAAATGTAGTAAAGTATATAATCGATAAGCCATCTTCAAATGCAGATGAGATTTCTCAAAATCTTTGTATGTCGATTGAAGAGGTAAATTATATTTTAATATTTTTAGAATTAAATGATTACATAGAAAATATGGGAAATAATGAATACGTAAGTAAAGGGGATTAAATGGCAAAAAATTTAGTAATTGTAGAATCTCCAACCAAGGCTAAGTCAATCACTAGGATGCTAGGTTCAAATTATAAGGTAAGAGCAACTTATGGACATCTTAGAGATTTGCCAAAGTCAAAACTTGGAGTTGATATAGAAGATGATTTTGAACCAAAATATATAAAAGTTCGTGGAAAGGCAAAAACAATCAATGCCTTAAAAAAAGAAGCAGAAAGCGTAGACAAAGTTTATCTTGCAACAGACCCTGATAGGGAAGGTGAGGCAATAAGCTGGCATTTGCAATATCTTTTGGGACTTGATAAAAATGAATTAAACAGAGTAGAATTTCATGAAATAACAAAAAATAATGTAAAAAATGCTATCAAAAATCCAAGAAAAATCGACCAAAATTTGGTAGATAGCCAACAAGCAAGAAGAATTATGGATAGGATAGTAGGTTATGAAATTTCTCCAATTTTGTGGAAAAGAGTAAAATCTGGTCTATCTGCAGGAAGAGTCCAATCAGTTGCTTTAAAACTAATTGTAGATAAGCAAAGAGAAATTGATTCTTTTGTTCCTGAGGAATATTGGACAATTACAGCTAAGCACAAAGAAAGTAAAATTGAATTTGAATCAGAATTTTATGGATCAAAATCCAAAAAAATGAAAATTTCAAATGAAAATGGGGCAGAAAAAATCCTAAATAGGATTGATAAGGACAAGTTTGAAGTTTTTGATATTCAAAAAACAAAAAAGAAAAGAAAACCACAAAAGCCTTATACAACTTCAACTTTACAACAAGACGCCTCAAATAAATTAGGATTTTCAACAAAATATACAATGTCTCTTGCCCAACAATTATTTGAAGGAATTGATTTAGGAGAAAAGGGAAGAGTCGGTCTAATTACTTATATGAGAACAGATGCCACAAGACTTTCAAACGAAATTATTGGAGAAAGTTTATCATATATTAAGGAAAAATTTGGAGAAAAATATGTATCAAAAGGAAATTCTTATTCCAAAAAATCAAAAACAAGTCAAGATGCTCACGAAGCAATCAGACCTACTTCAATTTACAATGATCCAATAAGTGTAAAAGAATATTTAACAGACCAACAATATAAACTCTACAAATTAATTTGGACAAGAGTTGTTGCAAGTCAAATGACAGATTACGAATATTTGTCAACATCTCTTTCTTTTGATTCAAATGGAGTAATTTTTAAAACAAATGGAAAAATAACTTTGTTTGATGGATTTATGAAAGTTTCAAATGCAAAAGAAAATGAAAATATCCTACCAGATTTAAAAAAGAGAGATATTATAAAAGCACTTGATATTAAAAAAGACCAACATTTTACTAAGCCACCAGCAAATTACACAGAGGCAAGTCTTGTAAAAACTTTGGAAGAATATGGAATAGGAAGACCATCAACCTATTCATCAACAATAGCTTCAATTATTTCTAGAAACTATGTTGAATTTGAACAAAGAAAAATTCTTCCGACAAAACTTGGAATAAGAGTAAATGATTTTTTACAAGAAAGTTTTGACGACATAATAAATGTAGAATTTACAGCAAAAATGGAAGATGAGCTTGATAAAATTGCTCAAGATGAAGTTTATTGGAAAGATGTTTTAAAATCTTTTTATGAAGGATTTGAAAAAGATTTAAAACAAGTTTCAAAAGATAGGACAGATTATAAGGTAAAAGATAAAGTTTTGGATGAAAAATGTCCAAAGTGTGGCCATCCGCTTGCAGAAAAACACGGAAGAAATGGAAAATTTATTGGTTGCACAAATTTCCCAGAATGCGATTTTACAAAATCAATTATAAAAACAACAGGAGTAAAATGTCCAGAATGTGAAAATGGAGAAATAATAGAAAAAGTTTCTAAGAAGGGCAAAAGATTTTACGGCTGTTCAAATTTTCCAAAATGTGATTACGCAACATGGGATCCACCAACAGGAGAGAAATGTCCAAAATGCGGAGACCTTTTAGTTCACAAAAAAAATAGATCAACTGATGAAATAAAATGTAATTCTTGTGATTACGTTAAAGAAAAAAGAAGATAAAATTTTGTATAAAAAAAGCAGGCTTTAAGCCTGCTTTATTTTTTAAAAAAAAATTATTTAATTTCTTCAGAAAATCCTTCAAGTTTTGATGTACAATGAGGGCATCTTGTTGCTTCTAGATCAATTTCACTTTTACAATGAGGGCAAATTTTTGTTGTAGCTTCTACAACTTCTTCTTTTTTTGCCTTATTTAGTGCTTTTACAATTAAAAATAGGAATAATGAAATAATTAAAAATGTAATAATTGCATTTATAACGCTACCTATTTGTAATTTTGCTCCAAAAAAATTAACTGCCAAATCTTCGTAATCAACTCCTGCTGTAAGTCCTGAAATAATTGGCATCAAAATTCCATCTACAACTGCAGTTACAATTGCAGTGAAAGCAGAGCCCATGATAAGACCTATTGCCAAGTCAACTACATTTCCCTTTGAAATAAATTCTTTAAATTCTTTCCACATAATATCTCCTTATTTCTTATTTGTCTTCATTATACCCATATTTTTATAAATGTGTAGGATAGAAAATATTTTGAAAATAGTATAGTGATTATAAGGAGAAAAAATTTATGAAAAATTTACAAGTTGATGATGAATTTTATAAAAAATTATCTAAATATGCTGTTTTTATTCCTATAATTAATATTGATGGGAAAGACCATATTTTATTTGAAGTTAGGAGCAATCTCATTTCTCAAGCTGGCGAAGTTTCTTTTCCTGGTGGTGGAGTAAATGAAGGTGAAAAATTTGAGATGGCTGCCATTAGGGAATGCAGGGAAGAATTAAATTTGGACGAAAAAGATGTTTCCTTGATTGATTATTCTTCTATGATTTTATCTTCTTCAAATAGGCTAATCAAAGCTTATTATGGAAGAATTAATAAAAATTTTGAAAATATTTCTTATAATATGGAAGTTGATTCTATTTTTACGGTTTCTATTGATTATTTGAAAAAAAATCCTCCAGAAAAATATACGGCAAAACTCAAAATGGATTTGCCAGATGATTTTCCTTTTGAAAAAATTCCTAATGGAAAAAATTATAATTTTTGGCAAAGATACCATACTTTTTATTTTTATAATACAAAACCTGTTATATGGGGAATGACTGCAAATGTTTTGAAAGCTTTTTTGAAATTTTATAAATAATTATTTCTTATAAAGATTTATAATTTGTGGTAAAATTAGTTTATAGGAGAATTGTTTGTAAGAAAGAAAGATGTGGTTATGAAAAGTTATATTATAGAAAAATTAAAAGATTATTCCAAATCTAATGAAAAAGTCAAGGCGATTTTTTTTGTAAAGGAAGATAATAATAATGAATATTTTGCAAATATTTATCTTGTTTTGAGTGATATTATTATTTCAAAAATCAAAGAAGATTTGGAAAATATTTTTGATGATTATGCAATGATTAATAAAAGAAAAGATTCTTTTGAGCTTGATAAAAAAAATCAACAATTTACAAAGTTCGAACTTTATACTAATGATTCTACAAAAATTTCCATAAATTTAATTGTGGAAGATAAGGCAAATGATTTTATAAAATTGTGTCCGGGAAGTATTGAATTTATTTGTGATGAAATGAATTTAAAAGAAGAAATTAGTGAGAAAAATATTGTTTATAGTCTTGCTCGTGAATTTGAATTTGATGAGTGCTGTAAGAACTTTTTTTCAAGCTGTTTGGATGTTTCTTTTAATCTTATGTCAAGAGATCTTATTAGTGCAGGCTATAGAATGCAAGGTGTAAGGGATTATCTATATAAATTATTAAATTGGTATATAATTGATAAATTTAATAAGGGCAAAGATGCTGGGGAGTATGGACAAAATTTAATTCATACTTTGGAAGCTGATATTAAGGAAGAATTGTTATTGACCTTTAAAACAAATGATATTACTGAAATTTATGGGGCAATTTTTGCAGCTTGTCAATTGTTTAGAAAAATTGGTATGCAACTTTCTGAAAAATTTGATTTTTCTTATCCAAAAAAAGATGATGTTTATACACTAAAGCTTTTGAGAAAAAATTACAAAAAAATGGAATCGCTACAAGTTTAGGGGGATGAATGAAAAGGAAAAAAATTATAGCATTTTTATTGGCGTTTTTGTTTATATTTTCTCCAATCAAAACTTTTGCTGATGATACGGTAGCAAAAGAAGGAGATAATATTGTTGGTGCTGATAAATTTGTAAAAGCGTACTTGATTGGAAATCAAGAAAGTGGAGATATTTTTTATCAAAAAAATGCAGATCAAACTTATCCAATAGCATCAATGAGTAAGCTTATGACATTTTTGCTTGCAAGAGATGCAATCGAAAGTGGAAAAATTTCTTTTGATACAAAGGTTAAGGGGACTAAGGAAGCTGAAGACTTAACAGGGCCAGAATATTCTGCAATGGGAATTAAAGAAGGCGAACAATACACAATAAAAGAATTGCTCACAGGTCTTATGGTAGTTAGTGGCAATGATTGTGCAAATCTTTTGGCAAGTACAATTTCAGGAAGTGAAGCTAATTTTGCCAATGAAATGAATAAAAAAGCCCAAGAATTAAATTTGAAAAGTCAAAAATATTACAATGCATCAGGAATAAATACAGAAGATGATAAACAAAATTCATCATCTGCAAAAGATTTATTTGAACTTACAAGAATAATTGTTGATAAGTATCCAGATATTTTAGAATATTCAAAAATAAATGAGATTAATGATGATAAAAAAGATATTCACAAAAAATCAACTATTCCACTTAGGGATGAAATAAAAGGCGTTGATGGATTAAAAACAGGAACAACAGGAGAAGCAGGTCATTGTCTTACAACAACCATAGATATGAACAAATTTGATCCCAAAAATGAATTTAGGGCAATAGGAATTGTGATGGGAGCTGAAGAAAATGAATTTAGAAATTCAGCTATGACCGATTTAATTTATTACGTTTCAAGATATTTTAATTATAAAAAACTTACAGATAAGGATTTGCCTAGCGATTCAATAAAAGTTAATTCCGTAAAAGAAGGATATGTAGAATTATATCCAGAAAAAACAGTTGGCTTTATAATTAAAGACAAAGCAATGCCAAGTGTAAAAATTAAAATTAATAAAGACATAAAAGCACCAATCAAAAAAAATGAAAAACTCGGCAAAGCTTACATAAAATATAAGGACAAATCATACGAAGTTAATTTGATAAGCAAAAAAGATCAACAAAAGGCATCAAACTTTACTAGAGTAAAAAGAACAGTATCAGATGCTTGCAATTTTTTGGTAGAATGTATTATAGCCAGATAGAAAAAGTTTTACTTTTTCTATCTTTTCTGCTATACTATTGGGGTAGGTCCTGGTAGCTCAGCTGGATAGAGCACCGCCCTCCTAAGGCGGGTGTCGGAGGTTCGAATCCTCTTCAGGACGCCAAATATTTTTAGCTATTGCAAATTTTTAAAAAATGAGCGATAGCTTTTTTTGTTGAAAAAATAATTTAAAATATTTTAAAATTGTGGAGAAATAAATGGAAGATATTTTTTATATGAAAGAAGCCATAAATGAGGCAAAGCTTGCAAGATTAGAAGATGAAGTTCCAATTGGTTGTGTGATTGTAAAAGATGAAAAAATAATTGCAAGAAGTCACAACTATACCTACAAAGGAAAATCTGCATTGAAGCACGCAGAAATTCTTGCGATTGATAAGGCGAGTAAGTATGTTGGAGATTTTAGATTAGAAGATTGCACAATGTATGTAACAATGGAGCCTTGTTCCATGTGTGCTGGAGCAATAATAAATTCAAGAATAAAAAGATTAGTTATAGGTCTTGCCGATGTAAAAAGAGGAGCGTGCGGTTCAAACACAAATATTACAGGAGATAGAAGCCAATTGCATTATTTAGATGCAGAATTTGGTTTGATGAAAGAAGAAAGCCTAGAGCTTTTGCAAAATTTTTTTAAAAAATTGAGAAATAAAAAGAAAAAAGATTCTTGCAAATAAGGGTAAGAATCTTTTTTAAAATAAATTAAATTGTAGCAATAATTTGCCAAAATACCTTGTATTTATCGATCAAGGTTGTAAATAATTTCTTATTAATTGTTTGGGGTTGCATTAATACCTTTGATTCCTTTTCAAGTTTTGAATAAGCCTTATATAAATTTTCGCTATTTGTTTCAATAACAACCCTTCCATTATTTCCACTTGTCCAATGCTTATCATCAGTTGTGTCAAATAAATATACATTATTTCCATAAATTTCTAATTTTGAATTATAAATTCGATCTCGGATTTCTTCGGGAAAGTTATACTGTTCAAAGTCAGAATATCTGATTATTTTTTCGGGCGGATCAAGGTCAAACATATCGCAATAATATTCAATAGCCTCCAAGCATTTTCCATTTTTAAATGATATACCAACTGCCATATTAAATTCCTTTCTTTAATTAAATTTAACATAATAGTATAATAATATCAAGATAAAAAATTATTAATAAAATATAAAGGGGGCGTAAATGAAGATTTCTTTAATAGATCCTTTGCTCGTTGATGATAAAATAATTGAAAGTCATAAGGAAAAAATAGAAAAACTTGGTCATGAATTTCAATATTTCAAAAAAAGCGCATCTGATGATGAAAAAATAATTGAAAGATTAAAAGACAGCGATGTGGCTATAATTACAAATAATAAATTTTCAAAAAATGTAATTGAAAATACAAATTTAAAATTAATTGATGTGGCATTCACTGGTTTTAATCATGTTGATATTGAAGCTTGCAATGAAAAAAATATTATTGTAGAAAATGCCAGCGGATATTCTGATGATTCTGTCGCTGAGCTAGTGCTTGGTCTTACAATTTCTCTTATGAGAAAATTTAATGAAAACAGAAAAAATATGTATGAAGATGAATCTTTTAAGGTCATTGGTCAAATTATAAAAGGAAAAACTGTTGGAGTTGTTGGCACAGGAAAAATTGGAATAAGAGTTATTGAATTATTTAAGGCTTTTGGTGCAAATATTTTGGCATATAGTCGAAGTGAAAAAGATGAAGTGAAAAATCTTGGTGCAAAGTATGTTAGCCTTGATGAGCTTTTGAAAAATTCTGATATTGTTACAATTCATCTTCCTCAAAACAAAGAAACTTGTGGTTTTATTGGAAAAAATGAACTTGATCTTATGAAAGATAAGGCAATTTTGATAAATTGTGCAAGGGGACCAATTGTCGACAATGATTATTTGGCAAAATTATTAAATGAAGACAAGTTAAGAGCTGGCATTGATGTTTTTGATATGGAACCTCCGATTGATAAAAATTATCCGCTTAGAAATGCAAAAAACACAGTGCTTACAAATCATGTAGGATTTTTAACTCAAGAAGCTATGGATATTAGATGTGAAATTGTTTTTGATAATTTATATAAGTTTCTTGATGGTAAAATCGTAAATAAAGTAAATTAATTATGGATACAAAAATTATAGCGATAGCAGGCGGATCTGCTAGTGGAAAATCTTCTATTGTTGAATATATAAAAAATTATTTTTCTAAAGATTTATATGTAATTGGACATGACAATTATTATAAATCACACGATGATCTTAGTTTTGAAGATAGGGAAAAATTAAATTATGATAAACCGGAATCTTTTGACAATGAAATGTTTTTAAAGGATCTTTTGGATTTAAAGTCGGGAAAAGAAATTGATATGCCAACCTATGATTATAATATTCATACTAGAAGCAAAGAGACAATTCATGTTGTTCCAAAAAAAATAATTCTTATTGAAGGAATTTTGGTTTTGTATGATGAGAGAATAAGAAATATTTTGGATACTTGCGTTTTTATTGATGCGGATAGTGACGTAAGACTTCAAAGAAGAATTTTAAGAGATACTAAAGAAAGATCTAGGAGTTTGGAATCTGTTTTGACTCAATATATAAAACAAGTAAAGCCAATGCACGAAAAATATGTTGAGCCAACAAAAAAATATGCAGATATAATAATTCCAAGAGGAGCAAAAAATACTAGAGGAATAGATATTTTAATTAAGCATATCGAAGATTTGATTGAGGAATAAAATGGAAGTGAAGTTACTTGATGTAGATTATAAAAAAATAGAATCATACTTAAATGGAGATTCCAAGTTAGGCCATAAAATTTTTGGATCAATAAAAAAAGATGATGGATATGTTTTTAGATTGTATGCTCCAAAAGCTGATAGGGTTTTAATCAAAGGGGACTTTTCAAATTGGCAAGAAATTCCTATGTTTAAAAATGAAAAGTATGGATATTTTTATAAATTTATTAAGGCAAAAGAGGGCGATTACTATAAATATGTTATAGAAAGTCAAGGAAATAGATTTGAAAAATTTGATCCTTATGGAAAATATTTTGATATGTCTCCAGAATTTGCTACAAAAATTATTGATACATCTTATGATTTTTCAGATGAAAAATGGATGGAAAAAAGAGAAAAAAATTTTGATAAACCAGTAAATATTTATGAAATTCATTTGGGAAGCTGGTTAAGGTATAATTCTATGCCAAATATTTTGGATATAGTTGATAAATTAATTTCTTACGTAAAAGATATGGGCTATACTCATATAGAGCTTATGCCAATTACAGAACACCCTTATTATCCTTCTTGGGGCTATCAAGTTTCAGGATTTTTTGCTATATCATCAAGATATGGTTCTATAAAAGATTTGCAAAAATTTGTAGATATTTGCCACCAAAATGATATTGGAGTAATTTTTGATTTTGTAATTGTTCATTTTGCAGAAGATTATTATGCCCTAAAATATTTTGACGGAACTAGTCTTTATGAATCTGATTATAAAGATTTGCAATATTCTGAATGGGGAAGTTTGAATTTTGATTATTCTAAAGGTCATGTAAGAAGTTTTATGAAATCTGCCATTAATTTTTGGATAGAAAATTGTCATTTCGATGGAATAAGAATTGATGCAGTTTCTAATATGATTTATTATGATGGAAATAAAAATAGGGGAGTAAATCCTAATAATATTAAATTTTTGAAAGAATTAAACAGTGATCTTTCAAAAGCTTATCCAAAGTTTATGAAAATTGCAGAAGATTCATCATCTTATGAATTTGTAACAGAAAAAAATTCACAAGATAGTCTTGGTTTTGATTACAAGTGGGATTTGGGATGGATGAATGATACTTGCAAATATTTTGAAGTTGATTCAATAAATAGGCATATGTATCAAGGAAAAATTAATTTTTCTATGTTTTATTTTTACAGAGAAAATTTTCTTTTGCCTTTAAGCCATGACGAGGTAGTTCATCTAAAAAAACCCATGATAAATAAAATGAACGGTTTTTATGAAGATAGGTTTAAACAATTAAAATTATTAAATACTTATCAAATGACTCATCCTGGCAAAAAATTAAATTTTATGGGCAATGAATTTGCAACTTTTGATGAATGGAATGAAAATGAATCTTTAAATTGGGATATTTTAAAATTCCCAATACATTCAGATTTTAAAAATTTTGTAAAAGATTTAAATTTCCTTTACAAGGAAAATCCAAGTTTTTACAAAAATGATTTTGATGAAAAAGGATTTTTGTGGAAAGTTGTTGATGACAATATAAATTCTGTTTTTGCCTACGAAAGACTTGCAGATGATAAAAGATTTTTGGTAGTATTAAATATGACTAATACTTACAAAAAATCTTATCCGATTTTTTATGATGAAAATTTGGTTTTTGTTGAAAAAATTAATAGTCTTTCTGAAAAATATGGTGGAGATAAATATAAAAGAGAAAATATAAAAATTAATAAGGGGGAAAATCTTGAGCTAGAGCTTTGGGAATATGAGGCTGTAGTTTTTGAAATAAAAGAAAATGAGTAGAAACAAAGAGGCTATCAATCTTTCTTGGTTGGTAGAAAAATGGACAATTTGGGATAATTCATATTTAAAAAATATTTGGTTAAATCTTGATACTTTGGATTTAATAAGAATAAATGATAATATGGATAACAATGATGATATAGAAGAATCTTATATTGATATTGAAAATAATATGGACGAATTTGTTTGTATGCCTGGTCGCGAAGCTGTAAATAAAAAACTTGCAAGAGAAGTTTTTATGGATTATTTGGATAGCGTTGATAGGGATAGGCTTTTTGAAAATTATAATGAATACTCAGCTGACGAGGAATTTTTGGATTTGATTTATGAGCTAGGACTTGAAAATAAACTTCAAGAATTTAGGGAAAAAATTGCTGGAGCTATTTTATTAAATTGGGCAAATGAAGAAGATATTAAAGTAAATAAAGATATGGTAGTAATAGATTTATATAATAGGGATTAGATTTTGAAAAATAAAAAAATAAAAACGACTTGTGTGGTGCTAGGCTTATGTTTAGCACTTTCATCATGTAATAAAAAAATTGAAAAAGTTAAACCAGAAGCAAAAAGCAATATTAAAAGTGAAATGAGTGATGATAAGAAAATTTCTTCAAACAATTCAAATAATGTTGATGAAAATCAATTGAAAAAATTTGATGCAACAATTTATGAATACTTTGACACGATAACAACTTTTACTGCTTATTGCAAAAATGAAGAAGAATTTAACAAATACAAAGATATAGTTGAACAAAGAATGGCAGAATATCATAAATTATTTAATAATTATGATAAATTTGATAAGGTAAATAATTTTTCAACTATAAACGAAAATGCTGGAAAAGAAAAAGTCAAAGTTGACAAAAAAATAATTGATATTTTAAAAGAAGGAAAAAAATGGTACAAGGAAACTGATGGCGATATAAACATTGCATACGGCAGAGTTTTAAAAATATGGCTTGATTTAAGAGAAAAAAGTGAAAAAGATCCAGAAAATATAAAACTTCCATCAGACAAACAGCTCGAAGAAGCAGGAAAATATAGAAATATAGATGCCATAGAAATAGATGAAAAAAATCAAACAGCATACATTAATGATAAAAATGTTCAAATTGATATTGGCGGAATTGGAAAAGGCTACGCAACTGAATTAATAAAAAAAGAATTGATGGAAAAAGGACTTCAAACTGGAATTTTATCAGTTGGTGGAGATGTTGCAATAATTGGAAAAAATCCTACAAGACCATCGGGGAAATTTAAAATTGCAATAAAAGATCCATCACTATCAGAAGATCATCCTTACGCTTCAGTAGTTTCTGTAAATAAGACATCAGTTGTAACAAGTGGAGATTATGAAAGATATTTTGAAATCGACGGAAAAAAATATCATCACATTATAGATCCAGATACAAATTATCCATCAACAAAATTTAAATCTGTTTCAGTAATAACAGATAATATTGCCTATGCAGATGCCCTTTCAACAGCTCTTTTTATAAAAGATTTGGAAGAAGGAAAAGAATTAGTCAAAAAATTTAATGCAGAAGCTTACTGGATTGACAAAGATGGCAATACATTTAAAACTGAAAATTGGGACAAATACGAAGTAAAAGAAAAATAAAATAAAAAATTTGATGCGATATTTCGCATCTTTTTTTTATAAAAATATTCAAAAATTTTTTCATCTAGTATATAATATAATCTGTATTTAGGAGGTAGGAATGATAAAAAAAGCTTTTAATAATGATAAATATATAAAAATCCAGTCGGAAAAAATAGAGGAAAGAATAAAAGAATTTGATAAGTTGTATCTTGAATTTGGCGGAAAATTATTTGATGATTCTCACGCATCAAGAGTTTTGCCAGGATTTTTGCCTGATTCTAAATTACAAATGTTAAAAAAATTAAAAGATATTACAGAAATTGTAATCGTAATAAATGCAAATGATATTGAATCAAATAAAATCAGATCAGATCTTGATATAGGTTATGACACAGAAGTTTTAAGGCTAAAAACTTCTTTTGAGGATTTGGGATTTTTTGTAAATTCAATTGTAATAACTCAATTCGATAACCAACCATCAGCTATAAAATATGGAAAATATCTTGATAGTTTAAATATAAAAAATTATAAGACTTATGACATTGAGGGTTATCCAAATAATATTCCTCATATTATAAGCAAAGATGGTTTTGGAAAAAATGATTATATACAAACAAGTAGGGACTTGGTAGTTATAACAGGACCAGGACCTGGAAGTGGAAAGCTTGCAACCTGTCTTTCACAAATGTATTTGGAAAATGAGAGGGGAATAAACGCAGGCTATGCAAAATTTGAAACTTTTCCAGTGTGGAACCTTCCTTTAAAACACCCAGTAAATATTGCCTACGAAGCAGCTACAGCCGATTTAAATGATGTAAATATGATTGATCCATATCATCTTGAAGCTTATGGAAAAACAACAGTAAATTATAATAGGGACGTTGAAGCTTTTCCTATTTTAAAACAAATGTTTGAAAAAATTTCAGGAGTTTGCCCTTACAAATCTCCAACTGATATGGGAGTAAATATGGTTGGTTTTTGTATCGACGATGAGAAAGAAACAATAAAGGCTTGTGAAAATGAAATAATAAGAAGATATTACAATGCCCTAGTAGATTTTAAACTTGCAAAATCCGACTTTAAACCTGTAGAAAAAATAGAAATTTTGATGAGCGGGCTAAATTTAGAATCATCAGATAGGATAGTTGCCATAAAAGCTAGAGAAAAACAAAAAGAAAAAAATTCAGAAATTTTTGCAATTGAGCTTGGTGGCGGAAAAATTGTTACAGGCAAAAAATCAAAATTAATGTCATCTCCAGCAGCATGTATTTTAAATGCCTTAAAAGAAATTTCTGGAATAAATGATGAAATTCCATTAATATCTCCACACATACTAGAGCCAGTTTTGAAATTAAAAGAAGATATTTTAAAACAAAAAGAGGAGTCTTTATCAGTTGACGATGTATTGATAGCTCTTTCAATATCAGCAACAACAAATCCAGTAAGTCATTTGGCACTAGAAAATTTAAATAAGCTAAAAGGACTTGATGCTCACTCAACAATAATTTTAAACGACAGCGACAAAAAGACTCTTTTAAAAATGCACTTTAATTTCACCCAAGATCCAGTTTTATCACAAGGATATTTAAATATTTAAAAAATTCCCCGATAAGGGGATTTTTTATTTGCAAATTTTAAAAAAATTCGAATTAATTTATAATTCTATTTACTATATTTGCTTGACAAAAATTAATCAATGTTATAAGATGAATTCATAGAAAGCGTTTTTAAAAAAATCTTAAAGGAGAAAATATGAATAACGTAAAAGTAGATGTAAAAAATGAAATTGCTTATGTAACTATTGATAGACCAAAAGCTTTAAATGCTTTAAATTCAGAAACTTTAAAAGAATTAAATGAAACTTTTTCAGATATAAGAGATAGAAAAGATGTAAAAGTTTTAATTCTTACTGGTGGCGGAGAAAAATCTTTTGTAGCTGGTGCTGATATTTCTGAAATGGTAAATGCTACACCACAAGAAGGAAGAGCTATGAGTATGCTTGCTTATGAAACTTTCAATATGCTTGAAGAAATGCCACAAGTTACAATTGCAGCTGTAAATGGCTTTGCACTTGGTGGAGGTTGCGAAATTTCTATGGCTTGTGATATTAGAGTTGCATCTAAAAATGCATTATTTGGTCAACCAGAAGTTGGTCTTGGAATAATTCCAGGATTTGGTGGAACTCAAAGACTTCCAAGACTTGTTGGAAAAGGAATTGCAAAAGAATTAATTTTTACAACAGATTCTATAAAAGCTGACGAAGCTTACAGAATTGGTCTTGTAAATCACGTTGTTGAAAAAGAAGAATTAATTGATTATTGTACAAAAATGGCAGAAAAAATTATTTCAAAAGCATCTTATGCAGTAACACTTGCAAAACAAGTTATAAATCTTGGAGTAGAATCTGACCTTCACACAGGAATTCAATTAGAAGCAAATACTTTCGCATCAACTTTTGAAACTCACGACAAAAAAGAAGGCATGACAGCTTTCCTTGAAAAAAGAAAAGCAGATTTATCTGATTTTTAATTAAAAAAATTAGGGGCTTTTGTAGGATTAAATTATTTCTACAAAAGCCCCATTTTTTATTCATCTTCGTATTCTACATAAGAAAAATAATGATCTCTTTCATTTAAATCTTCATTTTCGTAAGTTTCAATTACTTCGTTGTTGATTGATTTTACTAAATCTATTATATATGATCTAAGATTTGCCCTTCCGAGCATTTTTTTACCTAAATTTTGTTTTATATTTGTGATTTTTTTATAATTTACTATATACTTTGCAAGGTCTACGCCTTCAACTCTTCTTTTTTTCAAAATAAATTTGGAAATAAAAGTTAGAAGGTCGAACAAATTATTTGATTTTCTTTTTAAATATTTAATTAAACCATTAAAAAATATTCCCTTTATAGAAACTAATTTATCAAAAAATTTATCTTTTGAACCATCAATTTCAAATCTTATATTTTTTGTTAAAAATTCAAAAATTTCATTAATCTCATCTTGGCAATAATCAATTATTTGGTCTGTGATAGAATAATTTGGATTATTTAATTTTGCCATAAATTCAACTACATAGGATGGAGTTGTTTTTTCATCAAGCGCCTTGTATTGGTAAATATAATTTGAAAAATCATATAAGCTATGTCCGTCTTTTGAAATTGGCATAGAAATACCTTTTTTCATAAGCTTATCATAATAATAAATTATATTGTCTGTTGTCATTATTTTTTCTTCAAATTGCTCAATCAAAATCTCTAGGCATTCTTCCAAATCTTTTGCTTTTATTATGGCATGAGACCTGTATGAATCAATTTTTATAAACATTTCCCCATCTGCATCAAAAATATTTATAAAACCTAATTTTTCAATATGAATTGGGAATTTATCCTTGTAAAATTTTAAAATTTCTCCTATATATCCTTTTTTTGGAAGATTTATTTTTAAAGCTGTGTTTATCCTATCAATTAAAAATTTTTTAATATTCATTTCAGAAATCATAGGATTTTTTGCCATGGAATGAACATAATTAAACAAAACATCTTTTAGGGATAATTGATTTTCTAAAGCGTATGCAATTGAATTTTCTATTTTTATGGTTTCTCCTGACAAATTTTCGTAAGAAAAAGATTTGATTAATTGAGTTTTTAAATCAACAGAAAATCCATTAAATTCTTCTATATCATCCAAAACATTAATGTGCCTTATTGGAAGAGGATAGGTTACGGTTGAACCAGTTTGAATATTAAATATTTCATTTCCCAAAACAGATTTATATTTTGCAGTTCCATTTTCATGCAAGTGACCTGTAAATAAAAATTTTACGCCCATATCTGCCAAAACTTCAATTGGAAGCTTATCATTTATTCTAGGATCATCGTCAATATATTTTTCATTCCAATTTTTTATTATAAAAGGTCCCAAGACGAGTCTTTGATCTCTAAAATTTGGAATAAAAGCATGATGAGATATTACAAAAATCATATCTTTTCTTGCTTTAGCCTCATCGATTTTTTCAATCGCCCATTTCATAACATTTTTATCAAGGGCTCCAACCACATTTGTTTTTCCATCCTTATGATTTTGTTCATAATCACAAGAATAAATTGAAGTGTCAATAAAAAGTAAAGTTAGAGAATTTTTATTTTCTAAATTATTATCAATTCTTGCAAGATAAGAGCCATATCCTTGGCAATAATAAGAATATTTAAAATCTCTGTTAAATTTTTTATTTACAAAATCTAGATGAGATTTGAAAATATTAGAATTTTTATAAAATTCCAAAACCTTATCTTTGTATAAAAAATCATATATTTCAAAAAATTCTCTAGGTTCAATATAATCAGTTTTTTTTAGATTTTTATAGTCAAAAGCTTGATTGTTATTTATATCATGATTTCCTGGAATTAAAAATATTTTTCTTTGTGGATTTTCATAAATCCAAGATTTTAAAATTTCCATAACTTCTAGATGAGATTTTTTTTCTCCATCTTTTGTCAAATCGCCAGGAATTATTATATATTTGCTATCATTAAGACTTGCAAGCTCTAATGCTCTTTTCAAAAGCCCTTCGCCTTCAACCAAAAATTTTCTGTCATATTTGATAGCCATATTAAATTCTTTGTTATTAGCCATCAAAGATCTTGCTAAAATATGAATATCAGAAAGAATGCTGAGGCTTATTTTTTTATTATTTTCCATACTATCATTTCCTTTTTCTTAATTTTAATATACCATAAGTAAAAAATAAAAATAAGGAGAAATATTGAATTTTTAATGGAAATGGTTGCTTAATAACTTAAATTATTTTATTTTTTTGTTTTGATTTTTTTAGGTTAGCTTTTTTTCCTCAAAAATCGTATAATCTATGTGATAAACATCCTAAAAAATAGAAAGGATTTTTATGAATGATTATTTAAAGAAAAATAAAAAATTAGGAGCAATAATTTTTGGTTTAATAAATGTTGTTTTAGCATTTTTATCAACGCGTTTTTTGGTATTTGCGTTTTTTATTCCAATTTTTACTGCCATAAAATTGTGGGAATTAAATGATAAAAATAAAATGATATTTTTATTTACGACAGGTTTATTTTCTGCAATTTTAAATATTAGGATAACTATTTTTCTAATGTCTCCTATGATAATTTTTGGAAATGTTTTATATGATTTAATTAAGAAAAATAAAACTGATAAGTATAGTTTGAAAGTACTTACTATAATTTTTTCGGTTTTATCTTTGACAATTATTGGGTATCTTTACTCTAAGTCAGATATTAATTTTAATTTTTTAGTAGATGCAACAGAAAAAATATTTAAAGATCAAAATTTTAAAATTGATAAGGAAATAATAAGAAAAAGTCTTAAAACAATACCTTTAGTTTTTATTTTCTTTTCTTTGATTTACAGCATGATTTCACTAAAACTTGTTAGAAATTATTTGAATTATAAAAATGAAAATATAAGGGATTTAAGAAGAATTAACACAATTAGAATTGATATAAAAGATTTAAGAGATATTTTTATTTGCCTAATTATTTCAGCAATATTATGTAAAGTTTTATCTTTTTCAAATGAATTTATAGTGTTAAATTCAATCATGGCTTTAAAATTATTATTTTGTGTAAATGGAGTTTTGTTGATTGATTATTTCGTATCACTAAGGAAAAGCAAAGCAGCAAGAATAATTAATTGGTTTTTATTATTTATATTATTTGCTTACATATCAGAAATTATAGCCATAATCGGTTTTATTGATGTATTTTTGAATTTAAGAAGAAAAGCGAGGATAGCATGAAGGAAAAATTAAGGTATTTTACGAAAGAAAATTATATTTTTATACTAATCTTACCTCTAATTATTTCGATAATCTTGTTTTTTTATGAGAAAATTTTTGCAACTATAGGACTTATCCTTGTAGTTTTATTATATTTTTATATTAAAAAAATAGATGATAATAATGAGGATTTTTTCCAAGCATATATTGATGAGTTGGATTATTCTTTTGATGAAATAACTAAAAACGTTGTATTTCAAATGCCATTTCCTATTGTTATTTTGGAAGATGGAAAAACAATTAAGTGGCATAATTCTAATTTTAAGGAATTGTTTGAGGCGAAAAATTTAATAGGAAAAAGTGTAAATAATTTTATAACAGATTTTAGCCAAATAGATTTTTCTAAACAATCAACGGATCCGATAACTGTTGATATTTACGATAAGGTTTATGAATTTTATTATTCCACAATAAAAAGAGAAAAATTTGATGATGAGCTTACTTTTGTTTATGGAATTGATAATACATCTGATGAAAATATCAAAAAAATATTTAAAGACAGACGCCTTGTTGTTTTGACAATGTATATTGACAACTTTGATGATTTAAGACAATCTACAAAGGCAAGTGATAGATCATCTTTAAGTGGAGAAATTGATAGAATTATAATGAATTATTTTGAAAAATTTGGTGCCATGGTAAGAAAATATGAAAATGATAGGTACATGGTAATGATTCATTATGATGATTACAAAAAAATTTATGATAGTAAATTTAAAATTTTGGATTTGGTAAGAGAAGTTAAAAAAGGAAATTCTATTCAACCAACTCTTTCTGTTGGTGTAGGTTTATCAGGTTCAAAGCCTATTGATATTTACGAGGAATCTAGAATTTCAATAGATATTGCTCTTTCGCGTGGTGGCGATCAAGTTGTAATAAAAGAAGGCGATAATTACGAATATTTTGGTGGCAAATCAAAAGCAACAGAAAAAATTTCAAAAGTAAGAAGCCGTGTTATATCTCAAGCTTTAAAAAGAATGGTAGAAACATCATCAAAAGTTTTTATAATGGGACATAACAATCCAGATATGGATTCTTTTGGATCAGCTCTTGGAATTTATGAAGGAATAAAAAGTATTGGTAAGGAATGTTATTTTGTTTTAAATGAAGTAAACAAACCAATAGAAAATATTTACAATAGAACTGTTGAAGATTTGGAAGGCTTTAGAGAAAATGTTGTTACAGAAATAAAAGCTTTGGAACTAATGGATCAAGGCTCTTTGGTAATAGTAACAGACAATCACAGAAAAAATTCTACAGAAGCTCCATCATTAATAGATAGGACAGAACAGATTGTAATAATTGATCATCATAGAAGAGGAAATGATTATATAAGAAATGCAACAATTTCTTATATTGAGCCTTATGCCTCAAGTGCAAGCGAGCTTGTAACAGAAATTTTAAATTATTTTGATGAATCATTTAAGGCAAGAGTTCCGGTTGCAGAAGCCCTTCTTGCAGGACTTACTGTTGATACAAAAAATTTCGTTTATCAAACAGGAGTAAGAACTTTCGAAGCCGCATCAATTTTAAAAAGATGGGGAGCAGATTCAATTATAATAAAAAGAATGTTCAAAGATGATTTTGAAATAGTAAAATACAAATCAGAAGTAATAGCTGATTCGACAGTTGTAAATGATTTTATTGCAATAGGTCATTTTAATAGAGAAATGGATGGCTCAACTTTAATAGCAAGTCAAGCTGCGGATGATTTATTAAATATAAAAGGCGTTAAAGCAAGTTTTGTTTTGACAAGATCAAATGATAAAATCCATATATCAGGAAGAAGTTTGGGAGATATTTCAGTTCAATTAATTTTGGAAAGAATTGGCGGAGGAGGACATTTAACTTCAGCTGCAACCCAACTTGATATGAGCATAGAAGAAGCAGAGATTATGCTTAAAAAAGCTATAAAAGAATATTTAGAGGAGGAAGTTGAAAAAAATGAAGATAATATTAACTGAAGATGTTAAAAAAATTGGTAAAAAAGGTGAAGTTGTAAATGTAAAGCAAGGTTACTTTAGAAATTATATTTTACCAAATAATCTTGGAGTAGAAGCAAATAAAGAAAATTTAGCAAAGCTTGATGAACATCTTAAACAACTAAAAAAAGAAGAAGATGAAAATATAAAAGCTGCAATGGAAAATAAAGAAAAAATTGAAAAAATAGAAGTTATAATCAAGGTAAAAGCTGGAGAAAATGGAAAATTATTTGGTTCTATTACAAATATGGATATTAAAAAAGCTCTTGATGAAAAAAATATTGAAGTAGATAAGAAAAAAATCGACAAGGCTGACATTGATTCACTTGGAGATTATGAAGTTACAATTAAGCTTTACCAACAAGTTTCTGCAAAATTAAAAGTGAAGGTTGAGGCAGAATAATGGAAGAAAATCTTAGGCAAATGCCTAGTGATATTTCTTCAGAGATGGCCATAATTGGTTGTATAATTACAAAAAGTGAAACCATAGATCAGGCTATACAATTAGTAAAGCCTTATGAGTTTTATGATTCAAGATGCCAAAGAATTTATAAGACTTTAGTTAATATGTATCAAAAAGATATAAAAATAGATGAAGTAAGTCTTATATCAAAATTAAAATCAGAAAACATCTTGGAGGAAGTTGGAGGAGAGCAGTTTATTGTAGAGATAACACTCTCCTCATTTTATACTCCAAATATGGATCAATACTGTGAGAATGTCAAAGAAAAAGCTCTCCTTAGAGCATTAATCGGTGCGTGTGATGAAATAGTTGGAAAATCTTACGAGCAAAAAAAAGATGCTAAAGAAGTTATAGAAATGGCAGAATCAAAAATTTTTGAAATAAGCCAAAAAAATCTTGATAAGGGCCTTGTAAGAGTTTCTGAAACTATGGATGAAACTATAAAACAACTTGAGCTTTTAAGTTTAAATGAAGGAAAAATAACCGGCGTTACGACAGGAATTTCAAGTGTTGATGATAAACTGTCAGGTCTTCAAAATTCCCAATTAATTTTACTTGCAGCAAGACCTGCAATGGGAAAAACTGCTCTTGGTCTTACTATGGCATGGAATGCAGCAAACGCTGGCAAATCAGTTGCGTTTTTTTCATTAGAAATGTCAACTTATCAATTAAATCAAAGATTAATTTCTATGGTTTCTATGGTTGATCTTGAAAAAATTATTACAGGAAATTTAGAAGCTGATGAGTGGATTGAAATTATAAATGCAATTACAAAAATAAAAGAAAAAGAAATATATGTAGATGAAACTGCAGGAATTACTTTGTCAGAGCTTAGAAGTAAATGTAAAAGATTAAAGGCAGAAGAAGGACTTGATTTAATTGTAATTGATTATTTGCAACTTATGACTGGCGAGGGAAGATTTGATAATAGGCAACAAGAAATTGCGCAAATTTCTAGAGGCTTAAAATCTTTGTCAAAAGAAATAAATTGCCCGGTTTTATCACTTGCTCAACTATCGCGTGAGGCTGACAAAAGATCTGATCACAAGCCAATTTTATCAGATCTTCGTGAATCAGGAGCAATCGAGCAAGATGCAGATGTTGTTATGCTTTTGTATAGGGAAGATTATTATGACGTAGATGATAATCCTAATGTGGCAAAAGTAATTTTGGCAAAACACAGAAATGGTCCAACTGGTCTTATGGAATTATTTTTCCACAAACAATGCACAACTTTTAAAGACCTAAGTCATGATGAAAAATAAAATGAAAATAATAGGAAAAGACGATAAGATATATTTAAAAAAATTAGACTTAGATGATGCTTATGATTTAAGAAAATGGTCAATGAATGAGGATGAGAGATTAAAAGGATATAATTATGGAAATTTTTCTCAAATTGATTGCGAAGTTTGGTTTATGAATGTAAATATTTATAGGAAAAGATATTTTGCGGTAAGAAAAATTGACGATGATAGTTTTATTGCATTTATTGGTCTAAAAAATTATAATCCGATTTTAAGAAAAAGTGAATTGGGAATTGTTTTTGATCCACAATATACTTCAAGAGGTTATGGTTTTAAGGCTATGAAAATCTTACTTGATTATTATTTTGAGGATTTAAAATTTAATGAACTATATCTTGATGTAAATAATTTTAATAAAAGAGCAATTTCTTTGTATGAAAAATTAGGATTTAAAAAATGTGGCGATACAATAGAAATTTTTGAAAATCAAGAAATATATCCTGACGATAAATATTTTTTAATGAAAAATGGCAAAATTTATAGTTTTATTACAAAAATGAAAATAAGAAAAGATGGAAGGTAATAATTTGGAATTTAAAATTCAAAATTTGAGTTTGGATATGGGGGAAACATCATTTGAAAATATGTTTTTAAATACATACGTACCCATGGCAGACGGAGATAGCCTAAAAGTTTTTTTGCTTTTATATAAGGATTTAAAATCTAGTGGAGAAGTTGATTTAGAAAAAATAAAAAGACAACTTGCCTTTGATGATGAAAAAATGAACGAAATAATTTCATATTGGACAAATATGGGAGTATTTAGAAAAAAAGATAGGGGCGATGGGACTTTTTATCTTGAAATAATTTCTCTAAGACAAGCTTATTTTGGAAATTCAAAGGCAAATGCAAGCGAAAATATGCTTGATACTTCAAAAAGAAAATCTGTAATGTTTAATCAGGTTGAAAGAATTATTCAAAGACAGCTTACTCCACAAGATATTAGGAGGATTCACGAAACTTTAGATGAATATAAACAAGATCCTGAGCTTGTTACAGAAGCTTTTAGGCAAGCAAAAGAAGTAAATAATGTTGATGTAAAATATGTAATGGGATTTTTAAAAACTTGGAGAGATCAAAGTATTTTTTCCTTAAATGATTTAAAAATAAAAGAAGAAAGAGCGAAATTAATGAGAGAAAAATCTCCAAGAAAATATAAGAGTGCAAAAAAAGTTTATAGGTCAAAAAATAAAAATCCAAATGAAAAATCTTATGCCCAAAAGGCTAGGGAAGAAAGATTTAAAAAAATTCTTGAAGGAGGGGATATAAGATGAGTCCCAATGACAATATTTCAAGAATAATTGAAAAAAGAAGAATAAAAAATAAAGAAGATCAAGAAAAAAGAAAAAAAGAAATCTATGAAAAATTTCCAAGAATTAAAGTCATTGACAAAACTATTGCATCGCTTGGGCAAATGGCAATAACAAAGGCTCAAGAAGGAATTAATGTAGATGAATTAAAGAAAAAATTAAAAGAGCTTGATAGGCAAAAGGAAGAAATTTTACTTGAAAATTCTTACCCAAAAGACTATTTAAAAATCCATTATCATTGTGATATATGTAAGGATACAGGTTTTGTAAATACACAAATTTGTAGGTGTAGAAAAAAACTTATAATAGAGAAAAAATATTCCCAATCAAATATTAGTAGGCTTGTTCAAAGAGAAAATTTTAGAACATTTAACGCAAATTTATATTCTAAAAATCTTTACAAAGATTATCCAATTAGTCCCTACGAAAACATAATTAGAATTCAAAATGATGCAAAAACGTATGTTGAAAATTTCTCAAAAAATTATAAAAATCTTTATATATTTGGAGATGTTGGAAGGGGCAAAACTTTTTTGATAAATTCTATTGCCAAGGAAATTTTGGATAGAAATTATTCAGTTCTTTATCTTACAGCTACAAAATTATTTTCTTTTATGAATGATTATTTGTATGCCTTTTCTGAAAGAAAAGAGGAATTAAAAGAAAGATATGATTTGATTTTTGAATCTGACCTTTTAATTATTGATGATTTGGGAAGCGAAAATGACAGAAATTCTAATGAATCAAATTTATTTGAAATAGTTAATGATAGGATGATTAACAAAAAACCAATTATTTTTTCATCAAATTATTCTGAAGATGAGTTAATGGAGTTTTATGGAGATAGGATTTTTTCAAGAATTATTGGTTCAAGTGACGTAATGGAAATTTTTGGAGAAGATTTAAGACTTTTATTTTAGGAGTAAAATATGCTTTTAGTAGATCGTGAAACCATGCAAAATATTGACAGTTACGCTATAAATGAAATTAAAATTCCATCTTTGTGTTTGGTTGAAAGAGCAGCTCTTTCTGTAATGGAAAATATTAATCTTGATATAAGACACTCTTTTGCTCTTATTGTTTCTTGTGGAAATAATGGAGCAGATGGACTTGCTCTTGCTAGAAATTTACTTGCCCTTTCTAAAGATTGTGATATTTATATTATTGGAAATAAAAACAAGGCAAGCAAAGATTTTATAATAAATTATAATGCTTGCAAAAATCTTACAGAAAATATTTATTCGATTGAAACAATAGAAGATATGAATTTTTTGAGAAAAAATCTTGATAGGGTAAATACGATTGTTGATGGGATATTTGGAACGGGTTTGAATAGACCAGTTTCTGGAATTTATGCAAATATAATTGATTTGATAAATGAAAAAAATATCTACACGATTTCTATTGATTTGCCATCAGGTTTTGATGCAAATGGGGAAAATAATTATGGATCTTATGTTGATAGCGACTTAATTGTTTGTATGCAAATTTTAAAAAAGGGCCTTTATGAAGACAATTATTTTAGAGAAAAAACTGTAGTTTGTGATATAGGGCTTCCTCAAATTGCAATTGAAAAATTTATAAATATTTGAAAAAAATAAAAATAAAAGTATACTAGAATTAATTGAATAAAGCTGTGATGAGAAGTAGTAATTAAAAATAACCTTTAGAGAGAAGATGGTTGGTGAAAATCTTTGGCGAAAGTTAATGAATCCGTCTTTGAGCTTATAAATTTAAAGTGAATGAATTTATTTCATTAAATTGGGTGGTACCGCGATAATCTCGTCCCTTTTGGGATGAGATTTTTTTATTGTAAAAAAATTAGGAGGAAATATGTTAGACATAAAATTTGTAAGAGAAAACCCAGATTTTGTAAAAGAAAATATCAAGAAAAAATTTCAAGATGAAAAATTAGTTTTGGTTGATGAAGTAATTGAGCTTGATGAAAAATTAAGAGATGTAAAAACTGAAGGAGACAATTTAAGAGCAAAAAGAAATAAAACTTCAAAACAAATTGGTGCTCTTATGGGCCAAGGAAAAAAAGATGAAGCTGAAAAAGTAAAAGAAGAAGTTTCTGATATTAACGATAGACTTGTTCAAATCGAAGAAGATACAAGAAAATTCCAAGACCAATTAAAAGAAAAAATGCAAGTTATCCCACAAATAATTGACGATTCAGTTCCGATAGGAAAAGATGACAGCGAAAATGTAGAAATTGAAAGATTTGGCGAAAATGTAACTCCAGATTTTGAAGTTCCTTATCACGTTGATATTATGGAAAGTTTTAATGGAATTGATTTAGATTCTGCAAGAGATACATCAGGAGCTGGTTTTTATTATTTAAAAGGAGATATTGCAAGACTTCATTCAGCAATTCTTTCTTATGCAAGAGATTTTATGATTGACAAGGGATATGAATATCACATTCCACCATTTATGATTAGATCTGACGTTGTTACAGGCGTTATGAGCTTTGCTGAAATGGAAGATATGATGTATAAAATCGAAGGCGAAGATTTATATCTAATCGGAACAAGTGAGCACTCAATGATTGGTAAATTTATAAATTCAATCACAGATGAAAACGAAATGCCACTAAGAATGACATCATATTCTCCTTGTTTTAGAAAAGAAGTTGGAGCTCACGGAATTGAAGAGCGTGGAGTTTATAGAATCCACCAATTTGAAAAGCAAGAAATGGTTATAATTTGTAAACCAGAAGATTCAAAGAAATTTTACGATGAATTATGGAAAAATACAGTAGAATTTTTTAGATCATTAGAAATTCCTGTAAGAACACTTGAATGTTGCTCAGGAGATTTGGCAGATTTAAAAGTAAAATCTTGCGATGTTGAAGCATGGAGCCCAAGACAAGGAAAATATTTTGAAGTAGGTTCATGTTCAAATCTTGGAGATGCTCAAGCAAGAAGACTTAAAATAAGATTAAGAGGAGAAAAAGGAAATTATTTTGCTCACACATTAAATAACACAGTAGTAGCTCCTCCAAGAATGTTAATTGCATTTTTAGAAAACTTATTACAAGAAGACGGATCAGTTAAAATTCCAAAACCATTACAAATGTATATGGGCGGAATGGAAAAACTTGTTCCAAAAAAATAATAAATATTAAGATTTTAAATTAAAAAGGCAGTAGAGCTAAGTAGAAAATTTATCTTTGCTGTCTTTTTTTATTTTGAATTTTAAAATAAAAAATTCTACTAGAAATTAAATAAAAAATTCTAGCAGAAATTTACTAAAAATTTTTCAAAAACTATTGATAATGATTATATATATTGATATAATAAAATCATAATAATAAAGGAGGATAGTAATATGAAAAAAATCATATCAGCTGTTTTAGCTGCAAGTATCGTAATAACACCTTTGTCTAATTCTTTTGCAGGTGATGATTATTATGATGAAGTAAATGCAGTGGAGGTTTCAAGTAAAATATTCAATGGGACTTATGAAGATGATCAAATAAGAAGAGTTAATTTTTATGATGAAAGTACAAATAGTGAACAATATTTTATTTTATATAAAAATGAAAATAAAATATATTCTTCTATCACCAAAGAATATGTAGATGTTAATGATCTATTTGAAAACGATATTTCAACTAAATCTAGTCAAAGTAAAACTAAAACTTACTATATATCTTTTCAAAAAATCAGGAAAATCACTGGTCCATCAGCTAGTTTAGGTTCATTAGGATCGGCAATAGCTACAATTATTGGAGCTGGAATTTTAAGTCAATTGTCAGCGGCAGCCATAATAATAGGATTAGCTGGTTCGGTATTACCAAATCAAAGTAATCACGGTATAAAAGTAGTATTAAAAGAAACTAAGTACTATAGAAAAGGAAACAAAGTTCCATATAGAACCACACATACTCTAATATCTGCCAGTAGGTATTAGATAAATATAAAAATATTTTATATGATGGAGGATTAGAATGAATTTTGAAATGTTAAAGGATAATTTATACTATAAAACTATAAGGGCGATTTTCGCTATAGCTATGATTTTCATTATAGTTAGTTCTTATTTTGGATATAATGTGCCTGAAAATTTAGCTAAGTTCATTATGCTTGTTTTTTATATTATATTTTTTGTAAATTTTGTTTTGGTATATAAAAACAAATCTTTATTTTGGAATTTACTTATAATCTGTGCTTCTTTTTTTTCTATAATAACTATAATTTTTTAAAATATAAACAAAAACTCTAAAGCTTTATTTAAAACTTTAGAGTTTTTTCTTTAGAATATATTTTTATCTGTAATTATTAAATCTAATTTTTGATCAAAATTGTCGAAATTTAATTTGTAAGATTTATTTATTTGATAAAATAAACCGATGTAAAAGGATTTATGATTTTTTATGTAATAATCATAATATCCTCCGCCGTAGCCAAGCCTGTATTTATTTTTGTTAAAGGAAAGTCCTGGGACTATGGTAAGGTCTATTTTTTCCAAACTTTTTTCAAGTTTTGATGTTTTTATTTTATATGCTCCATCAATAAGATCGTCAAATGAAGTGAGCAAAACTGGAATCATTTCAGATTTTTTTATAATTTTTGGTATATAAACTTCCTTTTTATCTAAAAATGCTTGTTTTATTATTTTTTTTGTATCAATTTCATCTTTTGTTGAATAATAAATAAAAATCGACTTGGCATTTTTATAATAAGGGATTTTTATAAGTTTATTTTTTATTTTTTCATCCCAATTTTTTTTATCAGTTTTTGGGATTTTTTTTCTGTTATTTATAAAATAACGTCTTAGTTCTTTTTTCATTAAATCACTCCAAAATCTTTTATATTATGATTCAATAATTTTAAAATTTTTTCTTAATTTAATTCTGTAAATTTATTTTTTGTTTTCATATAGGCTGCAATGATTTCTGCTCCCAAAATTATTGTCAATGAAAATAAAAGCATCCAAACTAATAAGGCTATAATTCCTGCCAAAGCTCCGTAAATAACAGACATATTGCTCATATTATTTAAGAAAAATGAATAGGCAAAGCTTGTTATGGTAATCATAATGGTTGTAGAAATTGAGCCGACAAAGGCATCTTTGAAGCTTATTTTTATTGAATTATTGTAAGGTGCGCACTTGTATAAAAGGCTTAGACCAAGAATTAAAATTATTGGCGGAAGTATTCCTGAAACTAAATTGATTAGCCAAGTAAATTTTTCAAGAGAAAATGAAGAATTTACAAGTTGCAATACATTTTCTATTAAATTTAAAATTCCATTTGAATAAATTCTTAGCAAAAATAAAAATATTAGGATAAAAATAAGGATAAATGTATACAAAAATCCAAATATTTTATTTTTTATCATGGAATGATCGTCTTCAAGTCCGTAGGCTACATTTATTGCAAGAATTATTTTTGAAACTCCTTTTGATGCTGACCAAAGGGCAAATATCAATGTGATTGTAGAAAGTGTTGAAACTGATGATGAATTAATAATTGATTTTACAAGCATCAAAATTACACCTCTTATTGTTTCTGGCAAAAGCTCAATAAATTCTACAATTACATCTTCGTTACCTTTCATATATTTTGTGACAAGATTTAACAAAACCAAAAGCATGGGAATTGCTGCTGACAAAAAATAATAGGAAAGAGAAGACGCCAAGGTCATAATATCGTGGGACTTTGCTCTTTCGATTAGGGTAAAAATAAATTTTTTTGTTTTTTTTGATTTTATATTTCCTTTCATTTTAAGTACCCATCAAACCATTCTTTAATTTTTTCTATTCTTTTTATTCTTGCTTTTGGCTTTCCTGATCTTGATAATTCGTGATTTTCTCCGTGAAAAATATACATTTTTGTATCAACGCCATTTTCTTTTATTCTTGTATACATTTGAAGACCTTGCTCTAATGGACATCTATAATCTTCGTCAGAATGAATAAACATTGTTGGAGTTTTTACATTTTTTGCATGCTTAATAGGAGATTGCTCCCACATTTTTTCTAAATTATCCCAAGGATTTGCCCCTGTTTGGTCAGGTGCAAAATAATATCCTATATCAGAAACTCCATAGAATGAAGTCCAATTTGAAATTGATCTTTGAGAATTTGCTGCCTTAAATCTGTTTGTGTGTGAAACAATCCAATTTGTCATAAATCCACCATAAGATCCGCCATAAACTCCCATATTATTTTCATCAATTTGTGGATATTTTTTTATAGCAAAATCTGTAAAATTCATCAAGTCTTCATAGTCAATAGTTCCATATTTTCCTCTAATATCAGAATATTTTACGCCGTTTCCACTTGAACCATGTGGATTTGTATAAATAATTATATATCCATCATTTGCAAAAACTTGGTGTTCGTGGTGGAAAATATTTGAAAATTCTGTTTTTGGTCCGCCGTGAATTGATAAAAGCGTAGGATATTTTTTGTTTTTATCAAAATCTACTGGCAAAAGAACAAATCCTCTAATTTTATCGCCGTTTGATTCATAGAAAAATTCTTCGATTTTTCCAAGTGATGAATTTATTTTATTATCAAGTAAAATTTTGTTATTTTTCTTTTCTTTTAAGTGGGAAATTCTATCTTCTGTCATGGCAAAATAATAAATATTGTCATTTGCTATTGCAAAATCTTCAACGCAACCAGAAATTTCCAGTTTTATATTTTCATTTTCACCTAAGGAATAAAGTTTTGATTCTTCTTTTTCTGTAACTACAAAATAAAATTTATTGTTTTTGTAAAAAAAAGTCCTATAAGCTTCGTATCTTGCATCGCTTCCAATAGAATTGCCAAAAGATTTATCAAAATCATCAGGACTTATTTTTTTATATTCGCCAGTTAAATTGGTTTTATAGATAAAGGCGTCTTCATTTATTCCGCCTTTTTTCATATCACTTGCCACAAAAATAATTTCATCTTTGTCATTAAAAAATAAATCGTAATAGGCAAATTCATTTTCGATTATAATTTTTTCTTCCTTATTTTCTAAATCTAAAATTATCAAATCATCTCTAAGCCTTGAAACTTTATTATCATTTTTTCCCAAAACTAGAGCTAATTTATTTGCGTTTTTATTTATTGCAAAAGCATTTAGACTTTCATTTTCAAAATCTCTTATTTTTTGAAGAGTTTTATCTTCCTTTTTATAAAGGTAAAGACTTTGTTTTTGATTATCTATATAACCTGTGCCATTAAACCAAAAAGGCAATTTGGTAACTTCCTTATAAAAAGAATTTTCCTTTTGTTTTTTCTTTTCGTCTTCACTTAATTTATCAGAAGCTTTTATCAAATAATATCCATTTTTTAAATCTTCGATATATGAAACATTTTTATCAATTTTAAATTCTAAACTTCCAACTCCCATTGACCTATCTTTTTTATAAAAATAATCAAATTTATCGTCGGATTTTTCCTTGTAAATCAAATTATCATCTTCATCAAAAATAAAAATTCCAATATTTTTATTATCAGAAACTTTATATTTTTTATTTTTTTCTATATCAAAAAGATAAAGATAAGAATTGTATTTATTTTCGTCTAAATCGGCATTTGTTTTTAAAAAAGCCAAATATTTTTCGTCATTAGATATTTCAAGACTTGAATAAAAATCATAAGTTAAAATATCATTAATTTTTGTTTTTTCCATTTCTCCTCCTTGCATTTATCTCATTATACAATAAATTTTAATAAAGAAAAAACTAAAGGTTTACATTAAACTTAGGGGGGTATATATATAATATCAAAATGACGGAGGTTCAATATGAAATTAAATATTAAAGGTAAAAACATCAATGTTTATGAAAGCTTAAAAGAAGAAGCTAAGGAAAAATTTGATAGGCTTGACAAATATTTCAACAAGGAAGAAGAAATGGACCTCAAATTTTCTACCGAAGGTAATTTAAAAAAAGTTGAATCAACCATTTTTCTTAAAGGCGGAACAATTTTAAGAGCTGAGGAAGTAAATGATAATTTCTCAACTGGAATTGATAAGGTAATAGATGCTTTGGTTCGTCAAATTAGAAAACAAAAAACAAAATTACAAAGAAATAGAAGAAATGGTGAATCAATTAAATTTGAATCCTTTGATAACATTGAAGAAGGAAAAGAGGAAAATATTCCAAAAATAAAAAGACAAAAAGAAATAGTTCTAAGACCTATGAGCGATGAAGAAGCTTGTATGCAAATGGAATTATTAAATCATGATTTCTTTATATACTTAGATGATGAAGAAATGAAAACAAGACTTGTATATAAAAGAAAAGATGGACATTACGGATTAATTATTCCTGAATAAAATAAATTAGCTGCTGCAAAATATTTTGCAGCAGTATTTTTGTGTTTACTAAATTTTTTTTTGATATAATATAAATAAAAATATTTAAATATGAGGGATAAATAATGAAAAAAATTGCTATAGTTGGTTTAGGATTAATGGGCGGTTCTTTTGCTAAGGCTTTTATAGAGTATAGTGATAATATAGTTTATGGCTATGATATTGATGAAAAAACAAAAAAATCAGCCAAGAATTTTGGTATAAAAATAATTGAAGATAAGAATGAATTAAAAAAAATGGATCTTACAATTATTTGTTTAAATCCATTAACCATAAAAAAATTTGTTGGAGAAAATTATAAATACTTATCCAAAACTGTTATGGAAATTTCCGGAGTGAAAAATAATTTGTATCCATATATAAAAAAATTATCAGAAAAATATTCTTTCGTATATAAATCAATTCATCCTATGGCTGGTAGAGAAGTTTATGGCTTTGAATCTTCTTTAAAAGATTTATACAAAAATGCTTCTATGATTTATGTTGATGATTTAGATGATGAGGAAATTTCTTTATTTAAAAAAATTGGATTTGACAAATTTGTAAAGGCAAGTCCCAAAAAACACGATGAAATGATTTCTTTTACATCTCAACTATGCCATGTGATTTCTAATGCATATGCATTAAATCAAAAAAGTATTTACCATGATGGATTTTCTGCTGGAAGTTTAAAAGATATGACAAGAGTTTCAAAGATTGATGAAAACTTATGGTCAGAATTATTTTTATTAAACAAGGATTTTTTGATTGAAGACATAAATACAATGATAGAAAACTTGGAAGAATTAAAAAATGATTTGAAAAATAATGACGTAGATAGATTAAAAGCCCAACTAAAAAAAGGAAATGACATAAGAAAGAAGATGTGGTAATGAAATTAAGTGTAGATTTAATAAATCCCTATGAAATAGAAATAGGCTCAAATATTATAAAAAAATTAAATACATATTTAAAAGAAAATTATAAAAATTCAAAAATTTTAATTATAAGCGATGACTTAGTTTATAAAATCCACAAAGAAAAATTAATTAAAGAGCTTGACGGATTTTATTATAAAGAATTTATAATAAAAAATGGAGAAAATTCTAAATCAACAGAAAATTTGATAAAAATTTTAGAATTTGCTGCACAAAATCAATATAGAAGGTCTGATTTAATAATTGCTTTTGGTGGAGGAGTTGTAGGAGATATTTCTGGGCTTGTTGCATCTTTGTATCTTAGAGGAATTGATTACATTTCGATTCCAACTACTTTTTTATCAGCAATTGATTCATCAGTTGGAGGAAAAACAGCTGTGAATTTGAAGGCAGGAAAAAATTTGTGTGGAACTTTTTACCAACCCAAAAAAGTTTTTATTGATACAGATTTTTTAAAAACTCTTTCGGATTATTATTTTAATGATGGTTTGGCTGAGGCTATAAAATATGGAATGATTAGGGACAAGTCTATTTTTGATGAAATTTCAAAAGAAAATGTAAGTAAAACTTACGAAAATCTCCCATCAATTATAAAAAAATGCTTGGATATAAAAAAAGATGTGGTTAAAGATGATGAAAAAGATTTTGGTATTAGGCAAATTTTAAATTATGGTCACACATTTGCTCATGCTATAGAGAAAAATTCAAATTTTGAAATAAGCCATGGCCATGCGGTTGCTCTTGGTATGAAAATTATGGTTAAAAATTTTTACGAAAGTTTTTACGATGATTTTATAAAAGTGTTGAAAAAATATAATCTTGATAAAGAAATTGATTTTGATACAGAAAAAATATTAAAAGTTTGCATGGTCGATAAAAAATCAAGAAATGACAGGATAAATATAATTGTTGTGAGAAATCTTGGAACTTGCGAAATTTTGAATATAGATTTAAAGGATTTGAGGAAAATTTATGAAAACAGATAATATTTTAATTCATCCATCAAGGCTTGAAGGAGAAATTGACGCCATTTCCTCAAAATCTTATGGACATAGGGCTTTGATTTTGGCAGGTCTTTGCGAAAATCCTACAAATATTTATATTAATGAATTTTCAAAAGATATAAATGTAACTATTGATGCTTTAATAAATTTGGGAGTTGGAATTGAAAAATTTGAAAATTTTGTAAAAGTTACTCCTCCAAAAGTAAAAATAGAAAAAGCCACAATAGATATGTACGAGTCGGGTTCTTCACTAAGGTTTTTTACAGCTGTAGCAAATCATTTTGCAAAAGAAGTAAAAATAATGGGAAAGGAAAGATTAAGTCAAAGACCAAATTATGAATTAATAAAAAATTTGAGAAAGCATGGGCTTGAAATTTCATCTGATAAAATTCCTTATACTATAAAGGGAAATTTATTTGGTGGAGATTTTGAATTTTTTGAAAATAAATCCAGTCAATATATTACCGCAATTATGCTTGCGTCAAGCAAATTATCTGGAAAAACTTCGATAAAATTAAAAGAAAAACCCGAATCGCTTGGCTATATTGATATAAGCAGAGAAGTTTTAAAAGATTTTAATGTAGATGTAAAAGAAGAAAATAATTTTTATTTTATAGAAAATCCACAAATAAAATCGCCTAATAATTATTATGTTGAAGGTGATTGGTCAAATGCTGCCTTTTTTTATGGGGCAAATCTTATAAATTCTCAAATAAAAATCAACAATTTGAAAGAAGATTCCTTGCAAAAAGATAGGGAAATTATAGATATTATAAATAAAATAAAACTTTGCAAAAATGAAAATAAGACACTTGAAATAGATATTTCTCAAATTCCAGATCTTTGTCCCATACTTGCTCTTCTTCTAACATACCTAGATAAAACTTCCTACATTAAAAATGGAAAAAGATTGAGGCTTAAAGAAAGTGATAGGCTTGAATCAACTTCAAAAATGCTAAATGATTTGGGAGCAAAATGCGAAATTATTGGAGATAATCTAAAAATTTCAGGAAAAATTATAGGAGGAGAAGTCGACTCTTTTAACGATCACAGAATTGTAATGGCAGCAAGCATCGCTTCCTTGATGGCAAAAGATGACATTATTATAAAAAATTATAAGGCAGTAAACAAATCCTATCCTTCATTTTTTAAAACTTTTGAAAAATTAGGAGGGAAAATTGAGTATTTAGGAGCTTAAATGGAAGATTTAAAAGAGATTAGAAATCAAATTAATAAAATTGATGAAGAAATTATAAATTTATTGAAAAAAAGATTTGACCTTTCAAAAAAAGTTAGAGCCTACAAAATTTCCCACAATAAAAAAATTTACGATCCAAAAAGAGAGCGAGAAATTTTAAAAAAAATAAAAGAAGAAAGTCCTGAATATGGCGAGTATTTTCTTCCTATTTTTCAAGAAATTATGGATCAATCGAAAAATTTACAAAAAGAAGAAGAAAAATATGGACTTTTGGGAAAAAGTTTAGCTCATTCTTATTCAAAAATAATACACGAAAAAATAGCCTTTTATAATTACCAATATTTTGAAAAAAACGAAGAAGAATTAGATTATTTTTTTGAAAGAAAAGATTTTAAAGGAATAAATGTAACAATTCCTTATAAAAAAACAGTAATGAAATACCTAGATTTTGTTTCAAAAAAAGCAGAAAAAATTGGAGCAGTAAATACAATCGTAAATAAAAATGGAAAACTTTACGGCTACAATACTGATTATTATGGATTTTCTTATAATTTGAGAAAAAATAAAATAAATGTAAAAGATAAAAAATGCTTAATTTTAGGAAAAGGCGCCTCATCAAAAACTGTAAGCCAAGTTTTAAAAGATGAAGGTGCAAAAAAAATAGTATTTTTGTCAAGAAAATATAAACCTTATTTTAAAGATGCAAAAGATTATTTTGATTTTGAAATTATAATAAATACAACTCCTGTTGGAATGTATCCAAATAATGAAAAATATTTAAAAGAAATTGACCTTGATGATTTTAAAAATTTAGAGGCAGTTGTAGATTTAATTTACAATCCATATATGACAAAAATTATAGCTTGTGCCAAAGAAAAAAATATAAAATATGCAACAGGTTTTGATATGTTGCTTGCCCAAGCAGTAAAAGCAAGCGAATTGTTTTTGGATAAAAAAATTGATGAATCTCTGATTGAAAAAATAAAAAAATCAATTTATAAAGAAAAAATAAATATAGCCCTAATAGGTATGCCAGCAGTAGGCAAAACCAGTCTTGGAAAAATTTTAGCAAAAAATATGAATAGAAAACTTGTCGATATTGATTTAGAATTTGTAAAAAAATATGGAAATATTGAAGAATTTTTTAATAAATATGGGGAAGATGAATTTAGAAGAAAAGAAAGTGAAATAATAAAAGAAATTTCAAAAAAAACTTCTCTTATTATAAGTTGTGGCGGAGGTGTTGTTGAAAGAAAAGAAAATTATTATTTCCTAAAAGAAAATTCTCTAATAGTAGAAGTAAAAAGAAATTTAGAAAATCTAGAAACAGAGGGAAGACCTATTTCAAAAAAATATAATTTATTTGACTTATATAACAAGAGAAAAAAATTATATGACAGTTTTAAAGATTTTGAGGTGGAAAATAATAATTTGCTGGAATGTGCTAAGGAAATTGAGGTGAAATTTTATGAGAATATTGATAATTAACGGACCAAATATAAATATGCTTGGAATTAGAGAAAAAAATATTTATGGCTCAAAAAATTATAAAGATTTAATAAAATATATAAAAGAATACACTGAAGAAAAGGACATTGAAATTGAAATTTACCAATCAAATTCTGAAGGACAAATTATAAATAAAATTCAAGAAGCTTATAATTTGTATGATGGAATTGTAATAAATCCAGCAGCTTATACCCATACATCAATTGCAATTTTGGATGCACTAAAAGCTGTAAATATTCCAACAGTTGAAGTGCATTTGACAGATGTAGATAAAAGAGAAGATTTTAGAAAAATATCTTATGTTTCATATTTTGCCAAAAAAACTATTAAAGGCAAGGGATTTGATGGTTATATAGAAGCGATTGATTTTTTAAAAGAAAATTATGATAAATAAATTTGTAAATTTATTTTACAATTTGTTGATTTTCATTTAATATTATATTTGTGATAGTTTAATCCTAACTTATTGCCAAAAGCTTATAAAAAGGGTAGGATATACAGAGAATTAGAGGTGAAAGATTTGGCGTTATTAAATATATTTAAATCATTTAGTCAAAAAGAAATTGATAACAACCAAAAATTGGTTGATAAAATTTTGGCACTAGATGAAGATATGCAAAAATTAACAGATAAACAGTTACAAGATAAAACTAATGAATTTAAAGAAAGATTAAATAAGGGAGAAAGTCTTGACGATTTATTGGTAGAGGCATTTGCAACAGTAAGAGAAGCAAGTGATAGGGTTTTGGGAATGAAACACTATCCTGTTCAATTACTCGGTGGAATTGTTCTACATAATGGACAAATTGCAGAGATGAAAACAGGAGAAGGAAAAACTTTAGTTGAAACTCTTCCTGCTTATTTAAATGCCCTTGATGGAAAAGGCGTTCATATAGTTACAGTAAATGATTATCTTGCAAAGCGTGACCAAGAGTGGATGGGAAAAGTTTATTCATTTTTAGGTCTTACAGTAGGATGTATAATTTATGGACTTACAAATTCAGAAAGACAAAAAAATTATAACTGTGATATAACTTACGGAACAAACAACCAATTTGGTTTTGATTATCTAAGAGATAACATGGTTATTTATAAGGATAATATGGTTCAAAGAGGACTTCACTATGCAATAGTCGATGAGGTTGACTCAATTTTAATAGATGAGGCAAGAACTCCACTTATTATTTCTGGAGAAGGCGATGAATCAACTGATACTTATGTAAAAGCAGATGAGTTTATAAAAGGACTTGAAGGAAGAATTTTAGATCCAAACGAAGATTTAGATCAAGATCCATTTGATAGAGAATTTGTTGTAGAAAAAGTAGATTTCTTAGTTGATGAAAAAAGAAAATCATCAAACCTTACAGAACAAGGTACAGCAAAGGCAGAAAAATTCTTTGGAATTGAAAATTTATCAGATCCAGAACATCTAGAGCTTGCTCACTACATCAACAATGCTTTGAAAGCAAACACTACAATGACAAGAGATATTGATTATGTTGTAAATAATGGCGAAGTTATGATTGTAGATGAATTTACTGGACGTATCATGCAAGGAAGAAGATATTCTGATGGTCTTCATCAAGCAATTGAAGCAAAAGAAGGAGTTGAAGTTCAATCAGAATCAAAAACTCTTGCAACAATTACCTTCCAAAATTACTTTAGAATGTATGATAAATTATCAGGAATGACTGGTACTGCAAAAACAGAGGAAGAAGAATTTTCAGAAATTTATAATCTAGATGTTGTAGAAATTCCTACAAATAAACCAATTCAAAGAGTTGATGATGTAGATTATGTTTATATAAATGAAAATGGAAAATATAATGCGATAATTGAAGAAATTAAAAGAGTACATGCAACAGGTCAACCAATCCTTGTAGGTACAATTTCAATAGAAAATTCTGAAAAATTATCAAATGCTCTTAAAAAAGAAAAAATAAAACACGTTGTATTAAATGCAAAAAACCACGAAAGAGAAGCTGATATAGTTGCTCAAGCAGGAAGATTAAATTCTGTAACAATTGCAACAAATATGGCAGGCCGTGGTACTGATATTATGCTTGGTGGAAATGCAGATCACATGGCAAAGCAAAGATTGAAAAGAGAAGGAATTTCAGAAGAATTGCTTGAACAAGTTGACTCTTTCCAAGAAACAGACAACCAAGAAATATTAGAAGCAAGAAAAAAATATAAACACTACAAATCTCTAGTAAAACCAGGAATTGACGAAGAAGCTAAAAAAGTTAGAGAAGTCGGTGGACTTTATATAATTGGTTCAGAAAGACACGAATCACGAAGAATAGACAATCAGTTGAGAGGTCGTTCTGGAAGGCAAGGAGATCCAGGAAAATCAAGATTTTTCATTTCATTAAAAGATGACTTGATTAGACTTAATGTTGGAGAACAAATTTCAAAATTTGTAGAAAATTATAACTATCCAGAAGATGAACCAATTGTTTCAAAAATGGTTACAAGGTCAATTGAAAAAGCTCAAACAAGAGTTGAAGCAAATAACTTTGCAACAAGAAAAAGAGTTCTTCAATACGATGATGTAATGAACAAACAAAGAACAATAATTTATAATGAAAGAAAACAAGTTCTTTACGGAGAAAATATGAGAGATTCAATTCTTGGAATGATAAAAGATTCAATCTCCCAATCCGTTTATTCATTTACAAATCCACAAGTAAAACCAGAAAATTGGGAAATGGTAGCTTTATTAAATCATTTAAAATCAATTGCAATTCCTGTTGAATTATTAAAGTTTGAAAATATAAATGATTTTACTCAAGAAAAATTAATAGATTATATTTACCAAACAACTCTAAATAAATATGAAGAAAAAGAAAAACAATTTGGTGAAGAAAATATGAGAGAAGTTGAAAGAGTTGTTTTACTTAGAGTAATTGATACAAAATGGATGGAACACATCGATTCGATGGATCAAATGAGAAAAGAAATTGGTGTAAGGGCAATGGGAAATGATGATCCTGTAAGAGCTTACACAAATACTGGTTTTGATATGTATGAAGAAATGACTAATGCCATCCAAGAAGAAACTGTAAGACTTATGATGGGTGTTGAAATCAGACAAAATATTGAAAGAAAACAAGTTTTAAAACCTGATGAAGAAGGATTTGAAAATCCTGAAAATCCAGAAGAAGCAACAAACAGGGCTGAAAGAAGAAGATTAAAAAGAGAAGCTAAAAAAGGACACATCAAGGGTAATTAGATGGCAGAAATTTACGAGCTAAGAGAAATCATAAAAGAACTTGATAAAAATCTAGATATGATTGGCTCTCATCTTAACCCAGAAAAGCTAAATACAGAAATAAAACAAATTGAAAAACAAACTCTAGAAGAAAATTTTTGGGATGACAGCCAAAAAGCTCAAGAAATAATGGCAGATTTGTCAGATAAAAAAGAAAATTTTAAAACTTTTACAAGCTTTGAAGAAGAATTAAAAGACCAATCTGATCTTTTGGATATAATTGAAGAAAGCAATGAAGATTTAGAAAGTTTAAATGAAATTGAAGAAATTTTAAATTCTTTAAAAAAAGAAATTGGATCTTTTAAAATAAAAACTGAGCTTGATGGAGAATATGACAAAAATAATGCCTATCTTGTAATACATGCTGGAGCTGGTGGACTTGAAGCTACTGATTGGGCAGAAATGCTTATGAGAATGTACACGAGGTTTTTCGAAAAAAGAAATTTTAAATTTGATGTAACAGATTTAAATAACGAAGAAGCTGGTGGAATAAAATCTGCAACAATTCATGTGAAAGGCTCTTTTGCTTATGGATATTTAAAAGGAGAAAAAGGCGTTCACAGGCTTGTAAGGATTTCTCCTTTTGATTCTTCAAAAAGACGCCATACTTCTTTTGCATCAGTTGATATTTTTCCTGAATTAAATGATGATATGAGTGTAGAAATTGATCCAAAAGATTTGAGGATTGATACTTATAGGGCAAGTGGAGCAGGTGGACAACATGTTAATAAAACTGATTCTGCTGTAAGAATTACTCACATCCCAACAGGAGTTATAGCATCAAGTCAAGCTGAAAGAAGTCAAACTCAAAATAAAGAAACAGCAATGAAACTTCTATTGGCAAAACTTACTCAAATTAAAGAAGAAGAACACAGGGAAAAAATTGAAGATATTCAAGGAAATTACACCCAAATAGCTTGGGGAAATCAAATAAGATCTTATGTATTTCATCCATACACTTTGGTTAAAGATCATAGAACAAATTTTGAAGTTGGAAATGTTGAAAGCGTAATGGATGGAGATATTGACGGATTTATAGATGAATATTTAGCTAATAAGGGAAGGGAATAATCTTTCCCTTATTTTTTATTAAAAAGGAGAAAAAATGAAAAATATAATTTTAACTGGAGATAGACCAACAGGAAAACTTCATTTGGGCCATTATGTTGGCTCATTAAAAAATAGGGTTAAAATGCAAAATGAAGGAAATTACGACAAAATGTATGTTATGATTGCCGATGCTCAAGCCCTAACAGATAATTTTGATAATCCAAAAAAAATCAGAGAAAATATTACAGAGGTTATGCTTGATTATTTATCAGTTGGACTTGATCCAAATAAGGTAACATTTTTTGTTCAATCTTATGTAAAAGAGCTTACAGAATTAACTTTTTATTTATTAAATTTAGTTACCATATCAAGGCTTGAAAGAAATCCTACTGTAAAAAGCGAAATAAAATCTAAAAATTTTGAAACAAGTCTTCCTACTGGATTTTTAATTTATCCTGTTAGCCAAACTTCAGATATTATTTTGTTTGATTCAAATATTGTTCCAGTTGGAGAAGACCAAGAGCCAATGCTTGAACAAGCTAGAGAATTGGTTCGTTCATTTAATAGTACTTACAAAGAAATTTTTAGAGAACCAAAAGCTGTAATTCCGGAAAATAAAGTTTGTAGAAGACTTCCAGGAATTGATGGAAATGCAAAAATGAGTAAGTCTTTGGATAATTGTATTTACTTATCAGATTCAAAAGAAGAAGTAAAGAAAAAAGTAATGTCAATGTTTACAGATCCAGGACATATAAAAATTACAGATCCAGGAAAGGTTGAAGGAAATTCTGTATTTACTTATCTTGATGCTTTTTGTGAAGATTATCATTTTGAAAAATATTTGCCAGAATATAAAAATTTAGATGAATTAAAAGATCATTATAGACGTGGTGGTCTTGGAGATGTGAAAATTAAAAAATTCTTAAATAAAGTTTTGGAAGATTTTCTTGTTCCTGTTAGAGAAAAAAGAGCTTATTATGAAAAAGATATTTCCAAATTATTTGAAATTATGGAAAATGGTTCGAAAGAGGCAAGTGCTTATGGAAAAATGAAACTTGAACAAGTAAAAGATGCTATGGGCATAAATTATTTTGATGATAATAATTTAATTTCTGAACTTCAAAGAAAATATGACCAAAAATAAGGAAAATTGATAATAATTTGTTAAAAAAAGTGCAATTTTATTTGCACTTTTTTCCTTTATGTCCTATAATGGAAAGGTAGTCACGTTACGAGCTATATATTGTACATAAAAAAATATAGCTGAAAAAGGAGTGTTTAAATTTTTATGAGTAAATCTGAAAAGAAAAAACTTGGTTTAATACCTAAATTATTGATAGCGATTGCCTTAGGTACTTTAGCTGGTTTATATTTGCCTGAATGGTTTGTAAGAATTGCAGTTACATTCTCATCAATTTTCGGTGCATTTTTAAACTTTGTTATCCCACTTATGATAATCGCTTTTGTTACTAAAGGAATAGCAGATCTTGGAGAAGGAGCTGGAAGGTTACTTGCTGTAACTGTTCTTATTGCTTATGCGTCAACATTAGTTGGTGGTTCATTATCTTATTTAATGAGTTCAAATATTTTCCCAGCTTTTATAAGTCAAGATCAAGTTGCTAAAATCCAAGCTTCAAGTGAAATTGAAGTTAATCCATTTTTTGAAGTGCCTATCACACCATTTTTTGATGTTACATCAGCAATTATTTTTGCCTTTATGATGGGAATTTCAATTTCTTGGTTAAGAAAACATGGTAAGGGAGAATATTCTTACGGTTTAATTGGAGAATTTAATGAGATAATTACAAAAGTTTTATCAACAGCAATTGTTCCATTATTACCATTTTTTATTTTTGGTAATTTCTCAAAAATGGCATTTACAGGTTCTGTATTTGCAGTTCTTTCAATTTTCTGGAAAATATTCTTGTGTGTAATTGCTCTTCACTTATTATACATATCTGCTTTATTTATAATAAATGGTCTTTATACAAAGAAAAATCCTCTTGTTTTAATCAAAAACCAAATCAAGGGATATTTAACAGCTGTTGGAACTCAATCATCTGTTGCTACAATTCCTGTAAACTTAGAATGTGCTAAGTCAAATAGTGTTAGCAAGGGAATAAGAGATTTTGTAATTCCCCTTGGAGCTACAGTTCACATGCCAGGTTCAATGATTACAATTACAGCTTGCACATTTACAATTTTAACCATGTATGGAATGGATCATTCTTATTTATTAATGTTAAGATATATGGCAATTTTGGGAATAGCTATGGTTGCAGCCCCTGGAGCACCAGGTGGAGCTGTAATGAGTGCCCTACCATTTTTACCAGTTGTAGGAATTCCTTCAGAAGGAGAGCTTGCATCATTATTGATTACACTTTATCTAACTCAAGATTCATTTGGAACCGCTGCAAATATATCAGGAGATACAGCAATCTCTATTGGTATAGATAAAATATTTAATAAACATATAGTTAAAAATGATGACTACAAAGACGGTTTCAATGATGAAATTATAAATGCTGAAGAAATTTAATTAAAAAACTAGGCCTTGTGCCTAGTTTTTTTGTGCTTAAAATTATTTTATAAATTAGAAATCGGTAGGGAAACTTTTATTAGGCTTCCTTTTTCTTTGTCTAAAACTTTAATTTTTCCTCTATGAAGTTTTATTGTTTCTTTTACTAGGGAAAGTCCTAGTCCTGAGCCTATTTCTTCATTTGCTTTTATTCTATAAAAGGCTTTGAAGATATTTTCTTTTTCGCTATTTGCTATTCCTATTCCACTATCTTCTACATAAATTTCTGCAAAGTCTTTATTTTTTTTGGAATAAATTTTTACAAATCCATTATTGTTGTTGTATTTTATTGCGTTTTCTATCAAATTATAAAATACTCTATAGATTAGTAAATCACTTCCTTCTATATATATTTCTTGGCATATATTTTCTATGTTTATGTTTTTTTTGTCGGATATAAATGATAAATCTTGAATTGCCTCTTCAATTAAAGAGGATAGTTCAATTTTTTCGTTTCTTGTAACTGACCTTAATTCGCTTAAATCTAAAAGGCTTGTTACAAGTTTTGAAAGTCTATCTGATTCGTTTTTTATCATTGTTACAAGATTTTTTATTTCATCCTCATCCATATTTTCTTCTTCGAATAGGTCGATTTGTGAATTTATTATGGTAAGGGGAGTTCTCAACTCGTGGGCGGCTCTTGCTGTAAATTCTCTTTCATTTTTGTAGGATTCGTTTAATCTTTCTAGCATTTGGTTAAAAGATTTGGTTAATTTTTGAAATTCTTTTATTGGATTTTCTTTTACTTCGTAATCGGTTATATTTTTAAGCTGGATTTGCTCAATTTGATTTGAAAATTTATCAAGGGGTTCTAGGAATTTTCCGCTTAGAAAGTATGAAATTATTCCGCCAAAAATTGTAACTAAACTTGTTATTATCCAAGATTTTTTTGAAAAATTATTTTTTGTAATTGTGACTTGGTCTGAAAAATTTGTATCAAAATCGCCAATTTTATCCTTGTCAATATTTATATACAAATCTTCTTTGTTTTCCATCTTATCGACATATCCACCCAAAGAATCTATATAAAAATATGCGGTTTTGTTCATAAAAAAATTCATGGTTAAACTTGTAAGAGCTATCAAAATACTTGTTAAAATGGCGATTCGAAGCCTTAATGACATTTTTTTCATTTTATTTTCCTCAACAAATATCCTATTCCAATCCTATTTTCAATTGGATCATAGCCTAGTTCTTGTTTTAATTTTTTTCTAAGGGCAGATATATGCACTCTTATTGAATTGCTTAATAAATCAACGCTAGAATCCCAAACATGGTCAATTAATTCTTCTTGACTTACTGGTCTTCCTTGATTTAAAAGCAAGTATTCCAAAATTCCAGATTCTTTTCTTGTCAATTTTAATTCTTTGTCGTCTATAAAAATCGTCCTATTTTTACTATCAAATTTTATCTTATCAAAAGAAAGCTCTGTATTATTTTGTATAAAGTTTCTTCTTGTAAGAGATCTAACTCTTGCTTTTAATTCGTCTAAGTGAAATGGCTTTTGCAAAAAATCATTTGCTCCGGCATCAAGACCTTCAACCTTATCTTGGATTTGACTTCTTGCAGATAGAATTAAAACTTTTGTTTCAACATCTTCTTTTCTCAAATTTTTCAAAATTTCCATTCCATCCATATTTGGAAGATTTAAATCTAAAACTATAAGATCATAAGATTCAATTTCTATCATTTCCATAGCATCAAAGCCGTCAAAAGCGGATTCGACTTCATAACCTGCATCTTTTAAAGATTTATTTATTGTGTTATTTAATATTTTTTCATCTTCTACTATTAATATTTTCATGTTCTCTCCTTTATAAGTATTATATCAAATCATAATAAAATATATGTTAAGAAAATCTTAACAGAAAATTTATATCTAATCTGTTATTATTAATTTGTAAAGAGGTGATTGATATAGAAATTAAGAAAAAGAAAAATATACAAATAGGATTTTTGATCCTTGCAATAGGTTTTATTTCTTATGGAGCTTTCCGTGGAGAAGTAGATACGGTTTTTAGCAAGGCGATAAAATTATGTCTGGAGTGTGTTGGAATTGGATAAGATTAGATCAAAAACTATAGCAAAATTTAGGTGGCTAATCCAAATTTTAGCAAGTCTTATGACAAATATTCACCTTCCTAATTTTTTAAAAGGAGTAATTTATAGGGGGAATATAAAAAAGATTTGCGTTCCTGGACTTAATTGCTATTCTTGCCCAGCAGCAACAGGGGCTTGTCCAATAGGAGCATATCAGGCAGTAGTTGGCTCATCAAAATTCAAATTTTCCTATTATATAAGCGGATTTTTGATTTTTGTTGGAGTAATGGTAGGAAGATTAGTTTGCGGATTTTTGTGTCCATTTGGTTTTATCCAAGAAATTTTACATAAGATTCCATGCAAAAAATTTTCAACAAAAAAATTAAAACCATTAAGATACATAAAATATTTGATACTTGTAGTTGCCGTTATTATTTTGCCGGTTCTTGTAGTAAACGAATTGGGAATGGGCAATCCATATTTTTGTAAGTATATTTGCCCAGCAGGAGTTCTAGAAGGAGCAATCCCGCTTTCCTTAGTAGACACATCAATAAGAGCAAGTTTGGGTTCATTATTTAACCTAAAACTTACAATTTTGATAATAACAGTAATTCTATCAATAATATTTTTTAGACCATTTTGCAAATGGATTTGCCCTTTGGGAGCATTTTATGCCCTATTTAATAAAATATCCCTATTCAAAATTAATTTTGACAACAACAAGTGCATATCCTGCAAAAAATGCGTAAAAGCCTGTAAAATGGATGTAGACGTTAGAAAAGACCAAAACCATACCGAATGTATAAGGTGTGGAATGTGTATCACATCGTGTCCAACCTGTGCCCTCAAATATCAATTTGGACTCGATAAGAAAAAAGAAGAAAATAAAAAAGAAAATTTAAAAGAAGACATTAAAGGAGAAAAAAATGAAATTTAAAAAAGTAAAAGTATTAGCATTATCAGCAACATTAGTATTAGCATTAACAGCTTGTTCAAAACAAGAAAACAAAGACAATATGAACTCAAATCCATCATCAGTAGAAAAAGTTGAAAGCAATTCAAATAACTCAAATAAGATGGACGATAATAAAGCTAAAATTGACGAATTGATGAAAAAACAAAATGACATCTTAGCTTCACACGATAAGCAATGGCAAGTAGCATTTTCAAAAGCAGATAAGTCAAGCGCAGAAGATAATAAAGATAAAGGATACGATGCATATTTAAAAGATTTAGTAGAAAAAGCAAAAGATGAATTATCCAAAGAAGACTATGAACTTTTGACAAAAGACGTAGAAGAAATTGCAAAATTAGAAGAAGAAATAACAAAATTAAAAGCAGGAAACGAAAGTGCATCAAACAAAAAAGAAGATGGAGCAGTTTCAACAAAAGAATTAAAAAAATTCCCAACATTTAATTCAAAAGATTTTGATGGAAATGATGTTACAAAAGACATATTCAAAGATAAAAAATTAACACTCGTAAATTTCTGGTTTAATGGTTGTGCACCATGCGTAGGAGAGCTTCCAAAATTACAACAATTAAACGATGAAATAGAGAAAATGGGTGGACAAGTAATAGGAATAAATTCAGAAGCCAAAGTAGGCGAGGAAGATACAATAAAAGAAGCTAAAAAAATCCTAGAAAAACAAGGGGCAAAATACAAAAATATTACTATAGACAAAGGTAGCGAACTTGAAAAATACACAGAAACAATAATGTCATATCCAACATCAATCCTTGTAGATGGCGAAGGAAATATAGTTGGAGATCCAATAGTAGGAGCAATAGACAAAGAAGATAAATACAAAGAAGTAAAAGAAATGATAGAAAAAATAATAAAAGACAAAATGTAGAAAATGAAAATTTTCGAATTTAGATTTATATTATCCTTCTTGATGAATCAAAAATACCAGAGTTTTAAAACTCTGGTATTTTTGTATGGATTTTTAAATTATTTATTTCTTGGATGTTCAATTGCTTCTTGAGCTGCTGCAAGTTTTGCAATTGGAACTCTAAATGGAGAACATGATACATAATCAAGTCCTACATTATATAAATATTTAACAGTAGTAGGCTCTCCGCCGTGTTCTCCACAAATTCCTAAGTGAAGATTTGGATTTGCTTTTTTACCACGTTCAACAGCAGTTTCAACTAAGAAACCAACACCTTTTTGGTCTAGAACTTGGAATGGATCTTTTGCGAAAATATCTTTATCTAAGTAAAGATCCAAGAATTTACCAGCGTCATCTCTTGAAAGACCAAAAGTCATTTGTGTCAAGTCGTTTGTACCAAATGAGAAGAAGTCAGTAATTTCTCCAATTTGATCAGCTGTTATAGCAGCTCTAGGAATTTCAATCATTGTTCCTAATAAGTAGTCAATTTTCTTTCCTTTTTCTTCAAATACTTTTTCAATTTCTTCTCTTACTTGATTTTTTACATAAGCAAGTTCTTTAACATCAGATGAAAGTGGAATCATTATTTCTGGAACAACATTAATTCCATCTTCATGACAATGCATTGCAGCTTGAATTATAGCACGAGCTTGCATTTTTGAAATTTCAGGATATCTAACGCCAAGTCTTAGTCCTCTAAATCCAAGCATTGGGTTTACTTCTTCAAGATCTAGGATTCTCTTTTTAACTTCAGAAATTTCCATATTTAAATCTTCAGCAAGAGTTCTAATTTCTTCTTGTCCTCTTGGTAAAAATTCGTGAAGAGGTGGATCAAGAAGTCTTACAGTAACAGGTCTTTCGCCCATTAGAGAATAAATTTGATAGAAATCATCTTCTTGCATTGGAAGAATTTTATCTAAAGCTTCTTTTCTTGTTTCGAAATTGTGAGCTAAAATCATTTTTCTAACTTGGAAAATTCTATCAGCCTTAAAGAACATGTGTTCAGTTCTACATAAACCAATTCCTTCAGCACCAAATTCTAAAGCTTGTTTAGCATCGTGAGGTGTATCTGCATTAGTTCTTACTTTCATATCACGATATTTATCAACCCAGCTCATGAATTCTCCAAATGTACCTTCAAGTTTTGGATTTTCAGTTTCTAAAGCTCCAACGTAAATATTTCCAGTAGAACCATCTATTGAAAGTACGTCTTGGTCTGAATATTTTTTGCCATCAATTCTTACGAATCTTTCATCTTCATTTACATATATTTCATGAGCTCCAGATACACAACATTTTCCCATTCCTCTAGCAACTACTGCAGCGTGGCTTGTCATACCGCCTCTTGCTGTTAGAATTCCAACTGCTGAAACCATTCCTTCAAGATCTTCTGGAGAAGTTTCTTCACGAACTAAGATTACATTTATACCTTTTGCAGCTCTTTTTTTAGCTTCTTTTGCAGTAAAGGCAATGTAACCTACAGCAGCTCCTGGACTTGCTGCAAGACCTTTAGCAACAGGTTCATTTTCTTTTATAGATTTTTGAGAAAGTGTAGGGTGGAGTAAACCATCAAGATCTTTAGGATCAATTCTTAAAACTGCTTCTTTTTCATTAAGAAGTCCTTCATGAACCATATCAACTGCAACTTTTACTGCAGCATGAGCAGTTCTTTTACCATTTCTTGTTTGAAGTAGGAATAATTGTCCTTCTTGGATTGTAAATTCCATATCTTGCATATCTTTGTAATGTTGTTCAAGTTTTTCTGCAGTATCATGGAATTGATCAAAAACTTCTGGCAATGAATCTTTTAATGTTGCAATTTCTTTTGGTGTTCTAACTCCAGCTACAACGTCTTCGCCTTGAGCGTTCATTAAATATTCACCAAATAATTTATTTTCACCAGTTGCAGGGTTTCTTGAGAAAGCTACACCTGTTCCAGAAGTTTCTCCCATATTTCCAAATACCATTGATTGAACATTTACAGCAGTTCCCATAGAATCATCAATATCATTTAATCTTCTATATAAAATTGCACGTTCATTATTCCAAGATGCAAATACAGCAGTAATAGCTTTGTCTAATTGTTCTCTTGGCTCTTGAGGGAAATCCTCTCCTTCAATATCTTTATAAACTTTTTTATATTTTTCTACAACATCTTTTAAGTCGTTAGCATCAAGTTCAGTATCTTCTGTTACGCCTTTTTCAACTTTTTTTGCACTAAGAACCTTTTCAAAATTATTTTTATTGATTCCCATTGCTACATCAGCAAACATTTGAATAAATCTTCTGTAAGAATCGTAAGCGAATCTTTCGTTGTTTGTTTTTTTGCTAAGACCTATAACAGCATCATCATTTAAACCAAGATTTAAAATTGTATCCATCATACCTGGCATAGAAATTGGAGCACCACTTCTTACAGATACAAGGAGTGGATCTTCTGTTGAACCAAATGTTTTTCCATTATGTTCTTCTAAATCTTTGATGTGATTTGTTATTTCTTTTTTAAGATCTTCCCAAATTTTTTTATCTTCTTTGTAAAATCTTGCACATGCTTCTGTTGTAACCGTAAAACCGTATGGGACATTGATTCCCATATTTGTCATTTCTGCTAGATTTGCGCCTTTACCACCGAGCAAAGAGCGCATGTCCTTGTCGCCTTCGTTAAAATTGTAAACATATTTTTCAGTCATTTTTTTCCCCTTTCCTACTGTTAATATGATTAATTATTATATCAGCCGTTTCTTCTATAGATTTATATGTAACATCAATTATTACACAATCTAAATCTTCCATAATCTCTTTGGCATAGTCCAATTCTTTTTGAATGGCTCTTATATCTGAATATTGACTTTTTCCAGATAAGCCCAAACTTTTAAGTCTTTCTTGCCTAAAAGACTTTAAAATATTTTTATCGATAGTTAGACCGAAAATTTTCTTGCTATCAATTTCAAAAAGTTCATCGGGCAGGCTAGTATTTAAAAGTATAGGAATATTACAAACCTTATAGCCCTTGCTTGCCATATAAATTGATAATGGCGTTTTAGAAGAACGAGATACTCCAATTATTGCTATATCACAAGCTTTAAGTGATCTAAAATCTTTGCCATCGTCATATTTGATGGCAAAATCTAATGAATTTAATGTTTTAAATCGGTCAGTTTCATAAAGGGACTCTTCAGAAAAAGCATATTTTGGTTCTAATTCAAGTTTTTTAGAAATAGTCCTTATGGAATAGCCGGTTATATCAACATAAGTAATATTATTTAGCTCACAAAAATCATTGATATAAACGTTCATCCTTGAATCTTGAAATGAGTGATAGATAATGAAATTATCGCAAGTTTCAATTATAAAATTTAATATATCTTTAAGAGAATCTATATCTCTTACATCTGGATATATATTTGTAATTGATTCAACATTAAATTGACTAAGAGATACTTTTACAATTTTTTCTGTAGCGTATCCACTTGTATCAGAGATAATGTTTACACTAAGCTTCATCCTGTCACCTCTTTAATATAAGATTCTATTAATATTATAGCATTTTTAATCAAAAATCCAAGAGCTGAAAACATTTTTCAATCATTAAAACTAATAATTATTAATATTTGGCGAATTTATTATTTGAATTTTCAACATTAACTTTTACAAGTGAAATTGACAAAAAAATAATTTAAAATATAATAAGAAAAAGAATTGAATAATAAACTTTGACAAAAAGGAGTAGTAGGGGAAATTTTTTTAGAGAGAAGACGGCTGGTGAAAGTCTTTAAATTGAAACTATGAAGGTTGTTTTGAAATAGTTTAATGTAGCATGCATGAATGCAAATAAGAGCCTTTTTTATAAAAAAGGAAGATAGGTGGTAACGCGATAATCTCGTCCTTGAGAATTGTGTTACTTTTTTTATTATTTATTTTTAATTTTTTTATTTTGAAAATAAGGAGAAAATATGCAAACAAAATACGAACCACAAAAATTTGAAAAAGAAATTTATAAAAATTGGGAAGAGGGTGGATATTTTAAAGCAATGGTTAATGAAAATAAAAAACCATTTACTATTGTTATGCCACCACCAAATATTACAGGAAAATTACACTTGGGCCATGCCCTAAATAATACAATTCAAGATATTATTATTAGATATAAAAGAATGCAAGGTTATGAAGCTTGTTGGATTCCAGGAACAGATCACGCATCTATTTCTACTGAGGTAAAAGTTGTAGAAAAAATAAAAAACGAAGGAAAATCAAAAGATGAGCTTGGACGTGATAAATTTTTGGAAGAATGTTGGGATTGGACAGAAGAGTACGGTGGAACAATCAAAAGACAATTAAGAACTGTAGGGGTTTCTTGCGATTGGGATCGTGATTCTTTTACTATGGATAAAAATCTTACAAGAGCTGTTAGAAAAGTTTTCAAAAAAATGTATGATGAGGGATTAATTTATAGGGGAAATAGAATTGTAAATTGGGATCCTGAAGCAAAAACTGCTCTTTCTGATGCAGAAGTTTATCACAAAGACCAAGAAGGACATTTGTGGTATATAAAATATTTCTTTGAAGATAGCGATGAATTTATAACAATAGCTACAACAAGGCCTGAAACTATGCTTGGAGATTTGGCTGTTGCTGTAAATCCAGAAGACGAAAGGTTTAAAGATAAAATTGGAAAAAATTTAATATTGCCACTTGTTGGACGTAAAATTCCTTTGATTGAAGATTCTTATGTTGATATGGAATTTGGTACAGGCTGTGTAAAAATCACTCCATCTCATGACCCTAACGATTTTGAAGTTGGAAAAAGACATAAGCTTGGTCAATGCGTAGTTATTGATGAAGGCGCAAAAATTAAAGAAGGTTATGGAAAATATTCTGGTCTTGATAGGTATGATGCTAGAAAACTAATTATTGAAGATTTGGAAAAAGAAAATCTTTTGGTAAAGACTGAAACAATTGAGCATTCAGTAGGATATAGTGAAAGAACAAATGTTGTAATTGAACCATTAATTTCAAAACAATGGTTTGTTAAAATGGAAGATTTGGCAAAGGATGCAATCAAAGTTTATAAAAATGGAGATTTAAATTTAATTCCAGATTCTTTGGGAAAAACCTATATGAATTGGCTAGAAAACATTAGAGATTGGTGTATTTCTAGACAATTGTGGTGGGGACATAGACTTCCAGTTTTCTATACAGAAGATGGGGAAATTATTGTTTCAGAAGATGATCCGGATGAAAATGGATATTTGGATGGAAAAAAAGTAACACAAGAAGAAGATACTCTTGATACTTGGTTTTCATCAGCACTTTGGCCTTTTGCAACTTTAGGATGGCCCGAAGAAACGAAAGATTATAAATATTTCTTCCCAACAGATATTCTTGTAACAGGTTATGATATCATATTTTTCTGGGTTATAAGAATGGTATTTTCTTCACTTTACAATACAAATAAAACTCCTTTTGACCATGTACTTTTCACAGGTCTAATTAGAGATCCTCAAGGAAGAAAAATGAGTAAATCTCTTGGAAATGGAGTTGATCCTATTGATGTTGTAAATAAATACGGAGCAGATGCTTTAAGATTTACAATAATTACTGGCAATTCTCCTGGAAATGATATGCGTTACGATGAAAAAAGAATTGTGGCAAGCAGAAATTTTGCCAATAAATTGTGGAATGCAACAAGATTTGTATTGATGAACGTTGATGAAAATGATGATATCGAATTTAAAAATTTAGATTTAAGTCTTGAAGATAAGTGGATTTTAAAAAGATTAAATAATGTAGTTGAGGAAGTTTCTAAAAATTTAGATAAATATGAAATTGGTCTTGCTGCAAGTAGGATAGAAGATTTTATTTGGGAAGAATTTTGCGATTGGTATATTGAATTTGCCAAGGAAAGATTAAATTCTGATGATGAAAATAAAAAAGTTACAGTTAAAAAAGTTTTGCTTTATGTTTTAAAAGATATGATTTCACTTCTTCATCCATTTATGCCTTTTATTACTGAAGAAATTTATAAGCAATTGCCAAACAAAAAAGATATGCTTATAGTTGAAGATTGGCCACAAGTTAGGGATGATTTTAATTTTGATGATGAGGCAAGAGTTGTTGATGGAGCAATTGAAGCTATAAAAGCTATCAGAAATCAAAGACAAACTTTAAATCTTGGTTCAAAAACAAGACAAGATTTGATAATTTACTCATCTGATGAAAATACAAGAAATTTCCTAGAAATTTTGAAGGGCCAATTTGTAAATCTTTCAAAATCTGGAGAGATTTCAATTATAAGCGAAGATAAAGAAGTTGAAGATGCTGTGAGTTTGATTTTCAATGATTTTAAAATTTATATTCCTTTAGAAAATTTAATAGATTATGATAAGGAAAGAAAAAGATTAAAAGATGAAATCAAAAAACTTGAATCTGAAATTAAAAGAGCAGAAGGAAAACTTAACAATCAAGGCTTTGTTTCAAAAGCACCAGAGGTTGTTGTAAAGGAAGAACGTGAAAAATTAGAAAAATATAAAGACCTACTTGTAAAAACTCAAGAATCTTACAAGGAAATAGAAGATAAATAATGTATAAAGATTTTGCTTATATTTATGATAAATTATCCTTTGACCTTGATTATGAAAAATATGCAAATAATATCAAGAATTTAGTCGAAAAGAATAATATAAAAAAAGAAAAAATGTTGGAGTTAGCATGCGGGACGGGCATGCTAACCAATCATTTTTTTGATTTTTTTGAAAAAATTGACGCCTTAGACTTATCAAAATCTATGCTTGAAGTTTTTTCGAAAAAATTTCAAGAAGAAAATGTGTCTTTATATAATTATAATATGGTCGATTTTGTAAATGAAAATTCCTATGATTTGATTGTGATTTTGCTTGATTCTATAAATTATATTTTGGATGAAAAAGATTTGAAAAAACTTATTGAAAATTCTTATAAAAATTTGAAAAAGGGTGGACTTTTGGTTTTTGATATAAATTCAGAATATAAAATGGAAGAAGTTTTTGGCTCAAGATCTTATATTTATGAGTATGAAGATATTTTTTATACTTGGGATAATATTAAAGATGGCGATATAATTGATATGGAATTAAACTTTTTTGTTGAAAATGAGGACGGAACTTACCAAAGAATTATTGAAAATCAAGTTGAAAGAATTTATTCTGTAGATTTTATGAAAAAAATTTTAAAAGAAAATAATTTTTCTGAAATTGAAATTTTTGATGAAGATACAATGCAAGAAATCAAAGATGATACTTTGAGAATTTTGTTTAAGGCTAAAAAGGAGTGAAAATGGAAGGAAAAGTTAAATTTTTTGATGAGAAAAAAGGATTCGGTTTTATAGAATCAGAAAGTGGCGACTATTTTTTCCATTATTCTGAAATAATTTCTGAGAAAGTTTATAAAACTATAGAAAATGGTGCAAGAGTTGAATTTGATGTGAAAGATTTGGGCAGGGGAGATACTGCCTTTAATGTGAAAAAAAGGAGTTAAGATGAAATATTTTATTTTGATTTTGTTTTTGATTTTTCTTCCTCAAATTTATTATTTGTATAGGAAAAAAATTTACCTTGATTTAAAAAATGGTTCAAGATTTTTTATCAAAGAAGAAAGTATGATTAATGACAATAGGTGTAAGGTGGTTTTGACAAATTCTGATGGTTTTGATATTTATGCTAACCGTTTTGATGTTGAAAATCCAAAAGCTGTTGTACAAATTGTTCATGGTATGCTTGAACATTCACTTAATTATTTGCATTTTATTAAATTTTTAAATGAGAGAGGATATGCTGTTATCATTTCTGATAATAGGGGACATGGAAAATCTATTTCTGAAAATCATCCTTCTGGATTTATTAAGGAAAAAGATGAGCTTGTTGACGATCAATATGTAATAAATAAATATATTAAAATGTATTACAAGGACAAAAAAATTTATATGATAGGTCATTCTATGGGATCTTTGATTTGTAGAAATTATTTGCAAAAATATGATGATACAATTGACAAATTAGTTTTGACAGGAACTGTAGCTTACATTCCAATAGCAAGTCTTGGAATTTTTATTGGAAATATTGTAACATTTTATTTGGGAGAAAAAAGAAAATCTAAAATTCTTGATAAACTTTCTGGAATTTCATCAAAAGATCCATCTTGGATTTCTTATAATGAAGAAAATGTAAGGATTAAAAACAATGACCCAATGCGCCTTGATGGATTTTTGGCAAGAAGTAATGTTTGCCTGTTTACTCTTGTAAATAATTTAAACAAGAAAAATAAATTTAAGCTAAAAAATAAAAATTTACAAATAGCTTCATTTAATGGAGTTGATGATGACGTTACTGGTGGAGATAAGGGACTATTGAATACAAAAAATATTTTATCTTCTATTGGTTACGAAAATTTATATTTCAAAACTTACGATCACATGAAACATGAAGTTTTAAATGAAGATGAAAGATTTGAAGTTTTTGAAGATATAGATATGTTTTTTAAAAAATGAGTTTAGGCTCATTTTTTTAATGTGATACAAAAAAATGATTATTAAATAAGGAAATAAAATGATTGAAGAAGAGCTTATTAGATTAAGAAGACATTTTCACAAATATGCCGAGCCTGCTTGGATGGAATTTTTGACTACTGCAAAAATTATTGAAGAGTTGAAAAATTATAATCTAGACCTTTATTATGGAAAAGAAATTTATTTCAATAAAAGAATGGGACTTCCAGAAAAATCAATCCTAGAGTCTTATAAAAATTCCATTTCTATTTCTGATATAGAAAAAAAGGAAGAAATTTTGGATTCTTACACAGGTCTTATCGCTGTTTTGGATACGAAAAAAATTGGACCAAATATTGGCTTTAGATTTGATATAGATGCAAATGAACTTTGCGAGAGTGATTCACTTGGACATTTGCCAAATATTTTAAATTTTTCATCAAAAAATTCTTTTGCCATGCACGCTTGCGGTCACGATGCTCACATGTCAATTGGGATTGAGCTTGCAAAAATTCTTGCATCAAATATAAATAAATTAAAAGGAAAAATTATTTTTATTTTTCAACCAGCAGAAGAAGGAGTAAGAGGAGCTTATTCTCTAATGAATAATCCGATTATAGATAAACTTGATTATTTGGCTGGTATGCATATTGGAATGGATGTAAAAAGTGGAGAAATCGGTGTGGGAAGTCATGGATTTCTTGCTACAAAAAAAATTGATATTATTTTTAAAGGCAAGGCATCTCATGCTGGAGCAAGTCCCGAAAAAGGTCACAATGCACTTTTGGCTGCATCAAGTGCAGTTTTAAATTTTAATAGTCTTGCTCAACATTCTATGGGAGAGGCAAGAATTAATGTTGGGAAATTAAATGCAGGAAGTGGAAGAAATATAATAGCTAATAAGGCGAAAATCGAAATGGAGATTAGGGGAGAAAATGATCATATAATTTCTTATTTATACGATGGAGTAAATAGAATCGTTGAAGGCTCAGCTATCTCTTATGATTGTTCTTATGAAATAGAAATAAAGGGACAAGCTCCATCACTTATTTCTTATGATGAAGAATTTATAAAAAATCTTAGAAATTATTATAAAGAAAAATCCTACAAACTTGTTGATGCACAGTTGAAAGGCTCAGAAGATATTGCTTATTTATTAAATGAAGTAAGAAAAGCTGGTGGTAAGACAGTTCATTTTATCTTAGGCTCAAATTTAAAAGACAGCCATCACAGCGAAGAATTTGATATTAACGAAAAAGATATGCTAAGAGGAGTCGACCTAATGGTAGATTTTGTAAAATATATTGAAAAAATTGATAAGATTGATTATGAAAGGATAGAAAATGAAAATTTTGCTTACAGGATTTGATCCTTTTGGTAAAGACAAAATAAATCCATCAATTGAACTTGTTAAGAAATTAAACGAAAAAATTGAGGGCGCCCAAATTTTTAAAATAGAAATTCCAACAGTTTTCAAAAAATCTGGAGAAATTTTAGAAGAAAATATTAAAAAAATTAAACCAGATGTAATTTTATGTATTGGACAAGCTGGTGGAAGAAGTGCGATTTCTGTTGAAAGAATTGCAATTAATATTGATGATGCAAGAATAGCTGATAATGATGGTAAAAAACCGATTGATGAAAAAATAAGAATTGACGGAGAAAATGCTTATTTTTCAAATTTACCAATTAAAAAAATTGTAGAAGAGATAAAAAAAGAAAAAATTCCGGCAGAAATTTCAAATTCAGCAGGAACTTTTGTATGTAATCATTTGATGTATGAGGCCTTGTATTTGGCAGAAAAATATAAAAATATAAAAGCAGGATTTATTCATATTCCATATTTGCCAGAACAAGTTTTAAATAAAGCGAACACGCCTTCAATGGATTTGGAAAATTCTTTAAAAGCAATAAATATTGCCATAAAAACTATAATAAACCATGACGGAGAAGATTTGAAAATTTCTGGTGGAAAAATATCATAATTTTTGTAAAAAAAGCAAGTTTTGTACTTGCTTATTTTTTTGTTATAATGAAAAAGATTAGTGATAAAATAAATAATATTATTAATAAAATAAATATAAATTTTCTTAAAGGAGCTTTTATGAAACTTGAAATAAAAAATCTTTCTAAAAAATTTGGCAAAAAAGAAGTTTTGAAAAATATAGATTACACTTTTGACCAAGGAGTCGTTTATGCTCTTTTGGGAAGAAATGGTGCTGGAAAAACTACACTTTTTTCTTTGATTAGTGAGCAAATAAAAAAAGATTCTGGAAATATTTTTCTTCTTGATGAAAATGAAAAGAAAGAACTTGATTTTAGAGACGTATTTTTTATGGTGGCAGAGCCAGATCTTCCCAAATTTCTTACAGGGCGAGAATTTATAAAATTTTTTGTAGAGGCAAACAAAGAAATTATAAAAGATTTTAAGTCTGTCGAAGAATATTTTTCTCTTGTGGATTTTGACATGGAAGATGCCGATAGATTAATTCAAGATTATTCAACAGGAATGAAAAACAAACTTCAAATGCTTATGTTTTTGATTTTAAGACCAAAGGTAATTTTGATGGATGAGCCGCTTACAAGTCTTGATGTAGTTGTTCAACTTGAAATGAAAAAAATAATTAGAGATATTCATAAGGACCATATAATTATTTTTTCAACCCACATTCTACAACTAGCAAAAGATATTTGTGATGATATTGTTCTTCTCCATGATAAAAATTTACAAAAAGTTGATAAAAAGGTTTCAGAAGATAAGGATTTTGAAGATAAAATAATAAAGCTTTTGACAAGCAAAAATATTGAAAATATTGAGATAAATATAGACGATGAAAATTTGGGTGACAAAGATGAGTAGATATTTTTCAAAATTTCTTTTAATTGAAAGAATAAAAATCACCAAAATTTTTAATGGAATGGTTTATGGGATAAGAAAAGTTCCTTTAATTGGGAAACACTTGGGAGATAAGTATTATTTTTATGATTTAAAAGAAATTGTAAATACATTTGTTCCGATTTTTTCTATAATTTGGCAATTTATCAAATCGATTTTAACTTTTGGATTTGCAATAATAATTTCAAGGACTATGTTAAAATTTTTATTTGAAATTTCTGATAAATCTCCCTTATTTTTTAGGGAAAATTTTGATTTAAGTCTGGGAGCAGTTCTTCTAACTTGTACTCCTTTTGTTTTTTATATAACAAATATGATTACATCATCAATGCTAACAGATAATGGAAATGTATTTTCAGATTTGAGTAAAAATTTTAATTTTTTTCCAGATGATTTGGCACACATATTTTTGTATTTACAGCCATTTTTAATTTTTATTGGAAGAACTTTGGGATTTGTAATTTTTGGAAAAATTTTTGCAAATATAAATCCGATTTACACTTTTGCCTTTAGCCTAGGACTTTATTTTTACAATATAAATATGACTTGTTTTTGGACAAAAATATATGAAAAAAAAGAAAAATCATTTTTTGAAGATAGACCATTTTTACAAATCATTTTGATTATAATTTTGGATTTGGCGATAAGTTTGTTAGTTTTAATAATAAAACTTGATTTTAAAGTTTTAAGTCTTGGATTTTTCTTAATTAATTTTATTTTGTTTCCATTTACAGTGAAATATTTTAAAAATTTCAAGGGATATGACAAAATAATCGAAAAAACAATAAATGTATATAAAATTGCGGTTAAAGATGCGAAAAATATTCAAGATGGTGTAGTAAAAATTGAAAATAAAGATATAAATAAAAAGGAAAAGATTAAAGGCGAAGGCTTTGTGTATTTAAATAAGATATTTTTTAAAAGACACAAAAAACATCTTTTAAAGCCAACTTTAATAAAAAGTGGAATTTTTCTTATCTTAGGAATTGGTGGATTTTTATTTGCATCAAGCCTTACAATGAAGGCGAAAGAAATTTATAAAATCTTAATATTTATAATTCCAATAATTTCATATATTTTATTTAAACAAGATTTAATACTAATGGCATTTTATAAAAACTGCGACTCTTCGCTTTTGTATTACAATTTTTATAGGGAAGATAAGAATTTATTGAAAATGTTTTGGTTAAGATTTAATTCGATTTTTAAACTTATGCTTATTCCTATGGGTGCCATGTTTGTAATTTATATTGGTTTTGCAATAAAATTTTTGATAAAAACTGATTTAAATTTATTATTGCCGATTTTTTATATTTTATTAAATGCAATATTTTTTACAGTTTTGCCCTTGTTTCAATACTATATAATCCAACCTTTTGATAAAGAAGGAAAACAAAAATCTGTAGTTTTAGTTTTGATGAATATATTTTTGTATTATATTTTTATATTTGGGCTTCCAGCTTTGGCAACAAAAATTGGAGAGATTAAATTTATGTTAATAATTTCAATTTTTATGGTTGCCTTTGTAGGATTTGCAAGTTTTTTAATATATAAATTTGCTCCAAAAACCTTTAAAATTAAGCAATAAAAAAGACCCTGCTGGGTCTTTTTATTTGTTTTCTTCTATATATTCAACTTTTTCCTTTTGCATTATTGAATCAGGAATCATTTTGCTTGTTACATATATTAAAAATGGGAGGACAATAGCATCATCCAAAATTCCCAAAAATGGAATCATATCATTTACAAAATCAGCGGGCATTACTGCATATAAAATTGCTCCAAGTCCCAAAATTTTTGCAAGCTTTGGAGTATTTTTATCTTTCATTGCCCTAAAATATACTGGTATAAAATTTTTGATTTTTGAAAATTTATTTAACATTATTTATCCCTTACTTTCTTTTTTAAAATAAAATATAAATTAATCTTATCTTTATTTTAATTATACTTCAAAATTTTCACTTGTAAATTAACAATATTAATATAGAATTTAAATAAATCCTACAAGAATAGTATATTATGATTTTTTTAAATTTCAAGTTATAATATATAAAAGGAGTAAATATGACATTAAAAGTTATTGATATAGATATTTTAAAATTAAATGTAGATGCAGTTGTAAATGCTGCGAACGTAGACTTGATTGAAGGTGGTGGAATTTGCGGGCAAATTTTTGAAAAAGCTGGAAGAGAAAATCTAAAAAAAGCTTGTAAAAAAATATCCCCAATTAAGCCGGGAGAGGCTGTAATTACAGAGGGATTTAATCTTTATCAAAAATATATAATCCATGCAGTAGGCCCTGTTTATAATGAAATGTATAAAGAAGCTTGTCAAAAAATCCTTCAAGATGCCTACAAAAATTCTTTAAATATTGCCAAGAAAAAAGGAATAAAGTCTATAGCTTTTCCCTTAATTTCATCAGGAATTTATGGCTATCCTGACAAAGATGCCTTTATGATTGCGAAAAATACAATTGATGAATTTTTAAAAGATAATGAAATGGAAGTTTACCTGTCAACTTATGGGAAAAATATTTTATCTTTAATTATGGGATAAGGAAAGTTATTTATTTCATTTTTGAACAATAAAAAAAGCCTATAAAATTAAATACTTTTACAAAAAAAGAATTAGCCTTTTGCCTAAGAGCTAATTCTTTTTTTGTTTATAAACGTTCAATTCAATCATAAAATCGTTATTTAAAACTTGTCTTATACAAGTATAACTTTGATTCCTAAACTTTCGGCATATTCTAAAATACTTCTTGGCATAGAACTATCTGTTATCAGAATATCTATATTTTCTATTGTTCCTATTTTAAAATTTGCGGTTTTTGAAAATTTGCTTGAATCGCATACCAAAATATTTTTGCTTGTAGATTCATTTATCATGTATTGGTTTATTTCAACTTCATCTATAACTGACGTAGTTAATTCTCCGCTTTCAGATACACCAGAAATTCCTAGGATTGAAATATCTGATGCAACAGTTTTGAGATTATTTAAAGCAAAAGTACCGGTAAGTGCGTTTTTTGGATAAGAAACCCTGCCACCAGTTAAAATCACATTGACTAAAGGGTCTATATCAATATAAGATGCTTTTGCGTTATTTGTTATAACATTTATCCTTTTATTTTTGAGATATTTTAAAACTCCTAGGGCTGTCGATGATGAGTTTATAAAAATATCATCATTTTCTTTTATAAAATCTGCACATTTTTTTGCGATTTTTTCTTTGTTATTTTCAATAGTTAGATTTTTACAGCTGTTTGATTCGTTATATTCTGCTCCTCCATAAAATCTTTCTATTTTTCCTATTGATTGAAGATAATCCAAATCTCTTCTTATTGTTATTTCTGAAACTTTAAATATTTCGACAAGTTCATTTGTTTTTGCTTGTTTATTATCCTTTATAAATTTTAATATATTATTTCTTCTGTTATTTACGATTGTTTTTTTTATTTTCATAACTACCTCTCTTTAAATGATAACCTATACTTACAAAAAAATCAAAAGAATCCATTAATTTAATTAAAATTTTTAAAAAAACCTTTCTAAATTATAAAAAAATCAAATAACGAAAGAAACAATCGTAAAATATATGCAAAAATGTGTTTTTTATGCTTGACCGTTCAAAATAATTATTATATTATAATATCAAAGAAAAAAAGAAAATGAAAAATTGGAGGTATTGATGAGCAAAGTTGACGAAATCACAAGAGAAAATTGGATTTTAAATGCTTTTCCAGAATGGGGAACGTGGCTAAATGAAGAAATTGATGAAGAAGTTGTAGAAAAAGGCACATTTGCTATGTGGTGGATAGGATGTACTGGTATTTGGTTTAAAACTGAAAATAATACTAACATAGCTGTGGATCTTTGGTTTGGTAATGGAAAGAGAACAAAAAAAGTTAAAGAGATGCAACCATATCATCAAATGAGAAATATGACTGGTGGAAAAGCTCTTCAACCAAATTTAAGAGCAAATCCAATTGTATTTGATCCTTTTGCTGTTAAAAATGTTGATGCAGTTTTATCTACTCATTATCATAATGATCATATTGATCCTTTCTTTGCTGCAGCAGTTTTGAAAAATTGTCCAGAAGATGTTCCTTTTATAGGTCCTGAAGAATCTGTAAAAAAATGGTTGTCTTATGGTGTTCCAGAAGAAAGATGCAAAATGGTTAAACCAGGAGATGAAATTAAAATTAAAGATACTACTATAGTTGTTTTGGACAGTTTTGATAGAACTTGTTTGGTTACTACTGAAGTAGGAGAAGATATTGAAGGAGTTTGTCCTACAAATATGGATCAAAAGGCTGTAAATTATTTAATAAAAATGCCAGCTGGTAGCGTATATCATACAGGTGATTCTCATTTTTCAATTGGTTTTGCAGAAGTTGGAAAAAAATATGACGTAGATATTGCGTTTGGTTCTTATGGAGATAATCCTGTTGGAAATCAAGATAAGATGACTTCGATTGATATTTTAAGAATGGCTGAATCAGTAGGATGTGAAGTTGTAATTCCAATTCACTATGATGTTTGGACTAACTTCAAAGCTGATCCTAAAGAAATAAAATATTTATGGCAATATAGAAAAGATAGGTCAAAATATAAATTCCATCCATATATTTGGGATGTAGGTGGCAAATACGTATGGCCTAAGATGAAAGATGAATTAGAATTTAGATATAGACCTGGATTTGAAGATGCGTTTGATAATGAAAGGAATGTTCCTTTTAAATCTATTTTGTAAAATAATAAGTGCTGTCAAATTTTTGGCAGCGCCTACATATGAGTGAGGATAATAATGATTAGTGAAATTATTGAAAAGGGTTTATTTGATTTTTATGATAAAATCGATACCTGGCAAGATGCTATTATAAAATCTTGTAATAAGCTAGTGGAAAAGGATATTGTGGATGATGCGTATGCTAAACAAGTTATAGAAACAGTTGAAAAATATGGGCCATACATAGTTTTAATTCCTGGAGTTGCCATGCCACATTGTCAAGAATGTGCTGATGGAGTGAAAGATACTGCTGTAGCTTTTATGAAAGTAGAAAATCCAGTTGTATTTGATGAAAATGATAGGGATAAGGATGCGAAAATATTTTTTACAATAGCAAGTGAAAATAATGAAAAACATTTGGAAAATATAGCACAACTTTCTGATATTTTGTGTGATGAAGAAATAGTAGAAGCTTTTAATCAAGCTAAGAACGTAGATGATTTAATAAAAATTTCAAAAAAATATAATATTTAGGAGAAAAATATGGATATAATTTTAAGTATTTTAAATGGATTTGTAAAAAATATTCTCACAAAACCAGCGTTTTTTATAGGATTTTTGGTTTTAATTGGTTATTTGTTAGATGGAAAAAAATGGTATGAAGCTTTAGCTGGTTTTATTAAGGCTACTGTAGGATATATGATTTTGATGGTAGGTTCTGGTGGACTTGTTTCAACTTTTAGACCGATTCTTACAGGACTAAAGGACAGATTTAATATTTCTGCAACTGTAATAGATCCTTATTTTGGACAAAACGCAGTTACTGAAGGTATGGAACACTTAGGAAAATCATTTTCTCAAGTAATGATTTTGTTATTGGTAGCCTTTATTGTAAATATTATTTTGGTAAGATTAAAAAATATTACAAAAATGAGAGCTGTTTTTACAACAGGACACGTACAAATGCAACAAGCTGCTACAGCTTTTTGGTTAATAGTTTTTTGTTTTCCAAAGTTAGGACAAACTCCTATACTTGTTATAATGGCAATTCTTTTAGGACTTTATTGGGCTGTTGGTAGTAACTTGACAGTTGAAGATACACAACGCTTAACTGATGGAGCTGGTTTTTGTATAGCTCACCAACAAATGTTTGGTATTAGACTTGCTTGCTGGTTAAGTGATAAATTATTTGCAAATAAAAAAGATCAAAGTAAAGATATTGATGATATTGAACTTCCTGGATTTTTGTCAATTTTCAATGAAAATATGGTAGCAACTGCTATACTAATGACTTTATTCTTTGGAATAATCCAAGGTGTTTTGGGAAAAGAATATTTAGTAGCTCAAGAAGCTTTAACAATGGAAGATAATTTCTTCTTCTATATACTTCAATCATCATTTAGTTTTGCTGTAAATTTAGCAATTCTACAATTAGGAGTTAGAACTTTCGTTGGAGAGTTGACTGCATCATTTGATGGAATTCAAAATAAACTTTTACCAGGAGCTCTTCCAGGAATAGACTGTGCTGCAGTTTTCGGATTCGGTGCAGCAAATGCTGTTACAATTGGATTTATGTTTGGTGCTTTAGGTCAATTTTTAGCAATAGCAATCCTATTTTTATTAAAATCTCCTACATTAATAATTGCAGGATTTGTACCTTTATTTTTTGATAATGCCGTAATTGGGGTATATGCTAATAATAGAGGAGGATATAAAGCAGCTTTCTTGATGCCATTTATATCTGGACTAATTCAAGTATTTGGTTCTGCTTTTATAGCAACATATACAGGACTTGCTCAATATGGTGGATACTTAGGAATGTTCGACTGGGCAACAGTATGGCCAGCATTTACAGTATTGATTAATAATATCCAATATGTTGGTGTAGCAATAGTAGCAATTTTCTTGATAGTTATACCTCAAATTCAATACAAAAAGAACAAAAAAGGTTATTTCATGATAACTGAGGATTATGAAAAGTACAAAGAAACAATTGAAAACAAATAGGAGGAAAAAATGAAAGTAATAGTAGCGTGTGCAAATGGAGCTGGAACTTCTTTAATGATGATGAATAAAATCAAACAAGCATTTAAAGAGTTAGATTATAAAGGAAAACTTGATATATCTCATTGCTCCTTGTCAGAAGGAAAATCTACAGGTAGAAATGCTGATGTTATATTCTGTGCTATTAATTTTACCAAAGATTTTGATGCTTTAAAATCAAAAGGTGTTGAAATAATTGGAATGAAAAATATTCTTTCTAAAGATGAAGCTATTGAAAAGATTAAAGAACATAATCTTTTAGAAAAATAAGTTGGTTAAAATGTTAGAAGATATAAAAGAAAGGGTCTACAAGGCAAATTTATTATTGCCAAAATATGATCTAGTTAAATTTACTTGGGGAAATGTTTCAGAAATCACTCCAGATAGAAAATATGTTGTAATAAAACCATCTGGCGTTGATTATGATAGCATGAAAGCAAGTGATATGGTTGTTGTTGATTTAGATGGAAATATAGTAGAAGGTAATTTAAAACCTTCTAGCGATACTCCAACACATCTTGAACTTTATAAAAAGTATAAAGAAATTGGTGGTATAACTCATACTCATTCAAGATGGGCAACAATTATGTCACAAGCAAAGCTTGATATAAAAGCTATGGGAACAACTCATGCAGATTATTTTTACGGAAGTATTCCTGTAACAAGAGATATGAAAAAAGAAGAAATCAAAAATGACTACGAAAAAAATACTGGTCTTGTAATAATAGAATGTTTTGAAGAAAAAAATATTTCTCCAAAAGATGTGCCAGCTGTGTTGGTAGCAAATCATGGCCCATTTGTGTTTGGAAAAGATGCAAATGATTCAGTATTTCATTCAGTAGTCTTAGAAGAAGTTGCTTTTATGAATTGGCACTTAGTTTCTCTTGGAAAAAATGAATCTATGAGTGATAATCTTCTTGATAAACATTACCTAAGAAAACATGGAAAAGATGCTTATTATGGACAAAATTAATCTAGGAATATACGAAAAGGCTCTGCCAAATAGATTAGATATAAATGAAAAATTAAAACTTGCAAAAAAAATAGGATTTAATCAGTTAGAAATTAGCATAGATGAGTCAGATGAAAAATTAAATAGGCTTACAAATGGTTTTTCCAAAAAACTTCTCAAGGCACAAATTGATAATGACATGAGAGTAAGGACAATGTGTTTGTCAGGACATAGAAAATATCCTTTTGGTTCAAATGACGAACAAATCAGAAAAAAAAGCCTTGACATTATGCAAAAAGCTTTAGAATTTGCTGATATTAATTCTATAAAAATAATTCAACTTGCAGGTTATGATGTTTATTACGAAAAATCAAATGATGAAACAAAAAAATATTTTATAGAAAATTTATTTAAAGCGGTGGACTTTGCATCAAAATATGGAGTTATACTTGCTTTTGAAACCATGGAAACAGAATTTATGGATACTGTAGAAAAAGCTATGGAATATGTTAATCTTGTTGATAGTCCATATCTTGGAATATATCCAGATATTGGCAACTTAAAAAACGCATCTGTAAAATATAATAAGGATGTTGTTGATGACATAAAAAAAGGCAAGGGACATATATTTGCAGCACACCTTAAAGAAACAAATCCTGGAATTTATAGGGATATGCAATTTGGATCTGGTGGACATACAGAGTATGAAAGATGTATAAAAGAATTAAAAAATCAAAAAGTTCAAATTTATACTGGCGAATTTTGGGACCATGGAGAAGAAAATTATAAGGAAATAATAAAAAATTCTTACGAATTTTTAAGTGAAAAACTAAAATAAGGAGAAAGTTATGGCAAAACCAAAACTACAAATAGCGCTTGATAGTCAATCTTTAAGTGAGGCTCTAGTTACAGTTAGAGAAGTTGGAGATGTAGTAGATATTTTAGAAGTTGGAACTGTGCTTTGCTTGCAAGATGGTATGGAACCTGTAAGAGCAATCAGGGCATTGTATCCAGAAAAAACAATTCTTGCAGATACAAAATGTGCAGATGCTGGAAAAACAGTTGCTAAAAATTGCAAAGATGCAGGTGCTGATTGGATGACTGTAATCTGTTGTGCAACAATACAAACAATGCAAGCTGCTAACAAAGAAATAGATGAACTTCAAGTAGAGTTATATGGAGATTGGACTTTTGAGCAAGCAAAAGATTGGAAAAAGATTGGTATAGAACAAGTTGTTTATCATCAATCAAGAGATGCCCTTCTTAGTGGACAAAGCTGGGGAGATAAAGATTTAGATAAAATTAAAAAATTGGTAGAAATGGGCTTTAAGGTTTCAGTTACAGGTGGGCTTGATGCAGATACTCTTGAATTATTTAAGGGAATAAATGTTAATGCTTTTATAGCAGGTAGATCTATAGCAGAAGCGGAAAATCCTAAACAAGCTGCCATTGATTTTAAAAATAAAATAAACGAAATATTTTAATTGTTAGAAGAAAGTTAGGAGTTAAAATGAAATTTTTCTTAGACACAGCAAATATTGAAGAAATAAAAAGAGTAAACGACCTTGGACTTTGCGACGGAGTAACAACAAATCCATCTATAATAAAAAAAGAAGGTAGAGATTTTGAAGAGGTCGTAAAAGAAATTTGTAAGCTTGTAGATGGTCATGTATCAGCAGAAGTGACAAGCTATGAATGTGAAGGAATGGTTGAACAAGCAAGAGCTTTATCAAAATGGGCAGAAAATATTGTTGTAAAAATTCCTATGACAGAAGAAGGATTGAAAGCAATAAATATTTTGTCAAAAGAAAAAATAAAAACTAACTGTACACTAATATTTTCTGTATCTCAAGGATTAATGGCTATGAAAGCTGGTGCAACATATATTTCTCCATTTATGGGAAGAATAGATGATATGGGAGAATCTGGAGCGAAATTAGTAAGTGAATTAAGAGATGTTATAGATATTTACGGATATGATTCACAAATAATTGCAGCAAGCATAAGACATATTGGTCATCTAGAAGAAGCTGCTTTAGCAGGAGCTCACATAGCAACAATCCCAGGAACTTTATTCGAAAAACTATGGTCTCATCCATTGACAGATGCAGGCATAGAATCATTTAAAAAAGATTGGGAAGCTTTCGAAAATCGTTAATTAAAAAATGGCTTTGCACAATGTTTAAAATATTTTGCAAAGCCTTTTTCTTATACAAAAAATAAAATTTTAAAAAATAAATAAGGAGAAAAAATGTTTACAAAAAATGATCAACTAGCAGTTAATGCTACAAGGTGTTTGTCCCTTGCTCAAATAGAAAAAGCAAATAGTGGACATCCTGGACTTCCTATGGGAGCAAGTCCTATGGCTTATGTTTTGTTTAATAAAATTTTAAAAGCAAATCCAAAAAATGAAAATTGGTTTGATAGAGATAGGTTTGTTTTATCAGCAGGCCATGGCTCTGCAATGCTTTATTCGCTTTTGCATTTGTCAGGATATGATTTATCAATTGATGATTTAAAACAATTTAGACAAAAAGGTTCAAAAACTCCAGGACATCCAGAATATTCACACACCAAAGGAGTAGAGGTTACAACAGGTCCACTTGGTCAAGGTATAGGTCAAGCTGTAGGTCTTGCTATTGCAGAAAAACACATGCAAGCTCTTTATAATAAAGATGATTTAAAAATTATTGACCATTATACCTATGCTCTTTGTGGAGATGGCGATCTTATGGAAGGTGTTTCTTATGAGGCGATGAGTCTTGCAGGACATCTTAACCTAAATAAATTAATTGTTTTATACGATTCAAACGATATTTGTTTAGATGGTAATCTTTCATCATCATTTTCTGAAAATGTTGAAAAAAGAGTTAAGGCACAAAATTGGAATTATTTAAAAGTAGAAGATGGAAATAATCTTGAAGAAATTTATAAGGCTATAAAAAAAGCAAAAGAAAATCAAAATGGTCCAACATTAATTGAAGTAAAAACTATTATAGGATATGGTTCAAAAAATCAAGGAACAAATAAAGTTCATGGTGCTCCGATAGGAGAAGATGATTTTTCTTTAGCCAAAAAAAATTATGGCTGGGAATTTGAAGATTTTGAAGTGCCAGATGAAGTTTATAAAACTTTTGAAGATGGAATTTTAAAAAATGGTAAAGAAGAAAACGAAAAATGGGATGAAATTCTTAAAAATTATGAGGAAAAATATCCAGAAGATTATAAGGAGCTAATGATAGGCATTAATAGAGAACTTCCTAAAGATTTTATGAAAGATGTAAAAAAATATGACTCATCAATGAAAGCTCTTGCAACAAGAGCATCAAGCGGAGAAATTATTCAAGATCTTTCAAAAATAACACGAAATTTCTGGGGTGGTTCTGCTGATTTATTTTCATCAAACAAGACTGATATAAAAGATGAGAAAAGTTTTAGCGATGAAAATTCTTGTGGAAGAAATATTTTTTATGGAGTTCGTGAATTTGCTATGGCAGCAATTGGAAATGGAATTATTGCTCACGGCGGAAGTTTTCATCATGTGTCAACATTTTTTGTTTTTGCAGATTATTTGAAAGCTGCAATTAGACTATCAGCTTTATCAGGCCATGCTTTAACTTATGTTTTTACACATGATTCAATTGCTGTTGGAGAAGATGGGCCAACTCACGAACCGATTGAACAATTAGCAATGCTAAGGTCAATTCCAAATACTATAGTTATAAGACCAGCAGATGCAAATGAAACAAGACTTGCTTGGAAAATTGCCTTGGAAAGTCAAAATACACCAGTAATACTTTCTTTGACAAGACAAAATCTTCCAAATTTAAAACAAACAGAAAATTTAGAAGATATTAATAGGGGAGCTTACGTAATAAAAGATTGCGAAAATCCAGAATTGATTTTAATAGCTACAGGCTCAGAAGTTTCTCTTGCCCTAGAAGTTTCAAAAAAGCTTGAAGAAGAAAATAAAAAAGTAAGAGTTGTATCAATGCCATCAATGGAATTGTTTAGGATGCAAGATGATTCGTACAAAAATGAAATTTTACCAAAAAATGTAAAAAAAGTTTCAATAGAAATGGCATCAACATTTGGCTGGAGCGAATTTACCGGAGATGATGGATTAAATATCGGCATAGATAGGTTTGGAATTTCTGGCAAAGGAGAAGAAATCCAAGAAGAATTAGGATTTTGTGTAGAAAAAATTAAAGAAAAAATTACTAATAAATTTTTTAAATAAAAAAATACAAAAGATATAAATATAAAGAAACTCATATTAATAAAATATTATTGATATGAGTTTTTTATATTCTTCTTATTTTAATTTTCTAATGGGTAAAATTATAATGAAAATAAAAAAAGGAAGTAAAAATGGAATTAACAGAAAAATTTGAAAAAGACAATTGTAAAAATCCTAGAGAATATTCACTAATACATAAGGAAATTCCTATAAAATTATCAAGCGATATGTGGGCTGCTCTTGCGTATTTGTTGTGGTATGTGCCAGATATTTCATCAATCCAATCAAAGTCAAATGAATTGATTTCAAATAAGGAATATGATTATTATACTTTTGTAGAAATAATGACTTATATGGATTTAAGAGATGAGGATTGTTTGTTTACAAATGAAATTGACGAAAAAATTGCCTCTGAATATAAAAAAAGAATTTGCACAAATTCCCAAAAATTAATTTTGAGTCAATCTGATGGGGAAACAAAAACTGAATCCTTGTTAAGACATATTAGAAATGCAATAGCACATGGCTCTTTTAATATAGTTGATGATTTGATGGTTGGTTTTGATGAAAAAATAATTGGCAAAGATGAAGCAAAAACTACAGCAATTTTTAAAATAAAACCAAAAAATCTTTTGAATGCCTTGAAAATGTTAAATGAAGATTTGACAAATCAAAAATTAATTTCAAAAGCTTTAAAAAATACTTCTTATTGGGTTGAACCTTATCAAGAAGGCTTTGAAAGAAGCAATAAATTTGATTTATATGCCAAGAAAAATGAAAGAAGATACGCGATTGAGATTAGAAATTATAAATCTCAAAGAGATATTGATAAAGGATTTGCAAGAAAGCTTGCTGATAATTTTGAAAAATTAAAAAATGAAAGAGTAAGACCTGTTCTTGTAATAAATACATCTTTTTTGCAAGAAGAATCAAAAAACGAATTGATTGCGGCTGATGTATTGATTTTGGATGTAAAAAATATCAAAAAAATGTTAAAGGGCAGAGATATGATAAGAGAAATTGAAGAGGCTCAAAGCCTATACAAATATAAAAAATAAAAAACAATATTAATTTTTTAAATACAAATAAATAAAATTCATAAAAATGCCGTGCAAATTTTAATTTTATTTAGTAATCCTTTAGAAAAATTAATTATTTGCAAATTTGAAATTGATTCTTAAAATATTTCCAGTATAATTTAGATGTATAAATTATTTATATTTTATAAAATTATAAAGGAGGAATTATGACTGAAAATTATAATGAAAATAATAGGAAGAAAAGAACTTCCGAAATGAGAGAGCACAGAAGAGCTAGATACAATGATGATTATTCTAGAGATAATAGTATTTCTTGGGGGTCAATTATAGCTGGTGCAATATCATTTGCAGCTGTTTTTACAGTATTAAGTTTACTTGTTGGAGCTTTAGGTCTTGGAATTTTTTCACCAAATAATGAAAATCCACTTCAATCTATGGGAATTGGAGTAGGAATTGCTACAATAATTATTTTGATAATTTCTTTTGCAATTTCTGGATTTATTTCTGGAGCTTTTTCAAAAGGACAATCTTTACTTCATGGATTTATGAGCTGGGCTTTATCAATAATGTTATTATTTGGTTTGGTAACTAGCATTTTATCATCTGCTTTTGGACTTGCAAGTTCTGCTGCAAAATCTGTAGCAAACACTGCAGGAAATGTTGCAGGAAGCGTAGCAAGCACAGCAGCTGATGGGGCAGGAAATGTTCTATCAAGTGTTGGAGATTCAATTTCTGAAGTTGATACAAAAGAGCTTGAAAAAAATATAGAAGATGCTTTAAAAGAAACTGATGTTAAAGAACTTCAACCTGGATATTTAAAATCTCAACTTGATGAATCAAAAGATGAAATTGCAGAAGCTGGAAAAGAACTTGTAACAAATCCAGAAAATTCTGATCAAATAATTGATGATTTAGCAAAATCTTTAGAGAAAAAGGCTAAAAATATTACTGATTCTGTTGATAAAAAAACAATCCAAGAAGAAGTTTACAAAAATTCAGATCTTTCTGAAAAAGAAAGCGAAGAGGCTGTAAATAATATTTATGATGGAATGGATAAGGCATCAAAAGAAGCTAGCAAACAAATTGAAAATGCAAAAGATTCTTTAGAAAAAGCTAAAAAAGATGTAGATAAAACAGTTGAACAAGCAAAAGATGGGGCAGAATCTGCAACAAATAAAGCATCAGCTGGAGCTGTTTTAGTATTTTTATTCTTAATTGTTGGACTTGCAATTGAAGTTTATACAGCAAAAATTGGAGAACAATACGTAAATAATCTTTAAAAATAAATTCAAAAAATCCTAAAGGAAATTTCCTTTAGGATTTTTTTGTACACATAAATAATTTGAATGTCCATAAGATAGAAAAAAACCACCTACTAGGCAGGTGGAAAAATTAAGTTTTTATTATTTTATCATAGATAAAACTTGCTTGTAAGGATTTTGTGCATTTATAATTTGGCTATATTTTAAATATTTATCATCTTCATCTAAACTTTTTGCGCAATCAATGGAAACTAAAATTCCGGAATGATCTAATTTTATAATTTCAGTTCTCATGTGATAAATAATATCGCTTTTGGACTTATCTCCTTCAAATCCATTTTTTACAACATAAGCATCTGAAGTATTTTTTAAAATATTTGCAAATCTAATGGCGTCATTTTTTGTATTATCATTTGTCAATATATATATTTTTTTATCTGGCAAATTGGAATCTTTTTTGATTTCAGTTTTTATTTGATCATAATACATAAAATCATTTTTATTTATGCCTTGTGATTTTTCAGGGAATTTTATTGATTGATTTTTCATAAATGAGGAGTAAGTGTTGACCTTATCCTTGTTATTTTTCATGTAGGATAGACCTTGTTTTAATAAATTTCCCCTATAAAAAATAACTTTTTCGTATGAATAATCTTTATGAATTAGCAAAGGAAGAATTTCGTTTGCGTATTTGTCATCAATTGATTCGTTATTTGATAAGTTAATAAAAATATTTTTAATTTCTTGATTATTTTGCAATATTTTTTTCAAATTTTCTTTATCTTTTTCCAAATCATTTGAATTAAAACTTGGCATATTTATCTCTAAAATATTTTTATTTTCCTTAATTTCTATTTTTTCTAAATCATCTTTTCTTCCAAGAAGTCTTTTGTACCTATTTACAACTTGAGCATCTCCTAAAATTCTTCCCCTAGGAGAGTCTTTATTTTCTTTGTAATATCCAAATATACTTCTATAAGTTTTAACATCGATTACATTTGTTCTATTATCATCGAGGATTGAAAGATATGATTGAATTGCATCAAAAAATTCTTGGTCTGATTTTGAATTTTTAATTCTTTTTTTGTAAGCATCGGTTTGATTCATTAGAGATTTGAAATTTTCTTTGTTTTCCTTATCAATAGCATAATTTCTGCTTACATAATAAGTAAGTTTATTAAAATCTGCAATTTTTTCTGCACTTGTAAGGGTTCTTTCTTCAGTATTTCCAATAAAAATTTCTTTACTTACAGATTTCATTACATTATCTCTAAATTTTGGATATTTATAAGTTTCGAATTTATTTTTTGAAGAAAAAATAGCTTTAACAATAAAAAATATTAAAAAAACCAAGATAAGAAGAAAGGCAAGCCTTCTTCTCATATATTTTCTCTTTTTTTCCTTTAATCTTTTTTTTGATCTTTTATTAATATTTGTATTTTTTGATTTAATTTTTATATCTTTTTTTCTTACTTTTTTTTTCGTATGTCTTGATGCGGACTGATCCTTTTTATTTCTTTTATTATTTTTACTTTTCATAATTCACCTGTATTATAATATATCAAAAAATAATTTATATACAAAATTTTTTGGAATATATAAAATTATTTTGGGAAAATAACTGAAAAGGTTGAGCCTTTTCCTAGTTTTGATTTTAATTTTATTTTTCCCCCAAGGCTTTCAACGAAATTTTTTGTAATAGAAAGACCTAGACCATGTCCGTTTGTTTTTGTGTTTCTTGCATCATCAATTCTATAAAATCTCTCAAAAATAACTTCTTTTTTTTCATCAGATATTCCAACACCATTATCCTTTATGTCAATATAAATATTATTTTTATCTTCATAAAGGCTTACTCTAATCAAGCCATCTTCTTTTATAGCTTTTATAGCGTTTGAAATTAAATTTTGAATTATTTGGCTTATCTTATCCTTATCAGAATAAATCATAACTCCATCTTTTATTTCTTCAATCAAAGAAATATCAAGTTTAGCAAGTCTTGGCTTTATAGTATCAAGAATAAGTTTGATGTGTTGAGATAAGTCGAATTCTTTTTTATTTATTTTTAAATATTCAGAATTATCATTGAAAGATTTATTTAAATTTACAACAAGCCCTTCAAGTCTTTGAGTTTCCTCCAACAAAGAGGAAAGAGTTTGCTCATCAACATCAATAACTCCATCTTTTATCGCTTCTATATAAAGTTGAAGGTTTGTAATTGGAGTTCTAAGTTCATGAGAAATATCTTGGGCGTATTGCTTTCTTACATATTTTTGATTTTTTAAATTCCTTGAAAGATACCTTATATTATTTTGTAAATTTTCAAGCTCAATAATTTTGCTTTCCTTTAAATTAATATCATAATCGCCATCTTTAATTTTTAAAGTTGCATCAGAAATTTGCTTTATAGGATTGGTTATATTTGTAGAAAGCACTAAGGCAATAATTATCCCAATAGTAAGAGACATAACAATTGCAATTATGATTGAATTTCTAAAGTTATTTAAAAGTTCATTAGCTGCCATTTCTCCAGTATCATAAGTTATAATTAATTGACCCCTATAATCATTGAGATTAGGATTTATAATATCGTAACTTTTTGTAGTGGTAAAAGGATTTTCATTGTCATTTCTTCCCTTAAAACGCATTACTGGCTCATTGTTTTTATCTAAAATTTCTATATCAATATTTAAAGCCTTAGAATATTTGCCAAGTCTTTCTTTCATAGTATAAACATCATTATCAGTCAAAAGACTTTCAAATTGCTTTTTAATATTCAAAGGCATATTATCCTCAGTTGTTGCAAGGAAATTTTTTGTATAGATACTTAATAAATAAGAAATTGCAATAGAAAAAACTAAGATGCAGGCAAAAATTCCTCCAACAAAGTTTCTAATTATTTTATTTCGAAGAGACGTCATCGACACCACCAGATTTATAACCCATACCATAAATTGTTTTTATATAGTCAGGTTTTTTTGGATTATCTTCAATTTTTTGTCTGATATTTTTAATGTGAGTATCAATAGCTCTGTCGTAAGCGTCATAGTCGAAACCAAAAGTGATTTCTATAATTTCTTCTCTAGTAAAAATCTTATTAGGATTTGAAAATAGAGTTTTAATTATTTGAAATTCATTTTTTGTAAGAAAAATTTCTTCTCCATCTTTGAAAAATCTATTATATTCAAGATCCATTTCAAGTCTGCCATCAATTGTTTTTATAATGTCAGCTCTTGGAATATTATATTTTTCAATTCTTCTAAGAACAGTTTTGATTCTTTGCATAAGTTCCTTTGGAGAAAATGGTTTAGTAACGTAATCATCAGCGCCAAGTTTTAAACCATTTATAATATTTTCCTCACTTACCTTGGCAGTAACCATGATAACAGGAACATTAGACTTGTTTCTAATCTCTTTAATAAGATCTTCGCCAGAAATTTTTGGAATCATCAAATCAAGCAAGATCAAATCAATTTGTTCATTTTCAAAAAAATCCAAACCTTCCTTGCCATCAAAAGCTTGAAAGACATTGTAGCCTTCTTTTTCAAGATAAGATTTAATAATTTTTGAAATACCTTGTTCATCTTCAATAATTAAAATATTTATATCATTCATCTGTTTCACCTCTGTTTTATTATACCTTATTAAAATTGTTAAAATTAATATATCCTATTAATTAGTTTATATTATGTGAAAAATTTAAAAAAATGATAGATTTTAAATAAGCTGGGTATAAATAATATGTAAGATAATTACAAAAATTAAAAAATATATGAAGGAGAGAAATATGATTAGTTCAATTATAATAGGCGCATTGTGCGGATGGATTGCAAGTATGATAATGAAAACAGATGCTCAAATGGGAGCTATAGCAAATATAGTAGTAGGAGTTATAGGAGGAGCGATCGGTTCATGGATACTTGGAATGGTAAACATAAGCGTATCAGGATTTGTAGGAAGTTTAATTTCAGGAATCCTAGGTTCTGTAATTTTAATTTATATTTATAATTTAATAACAAAGAAAAAATAAATTTTAAAAATTTTAAGACTGGTTTAGCCAGTCTTTTTTTGTAAACATTTTAAAAAAATTTAAATTGCTATCAAATGTCAAGAGGGTTTGCTATAATATAATTATGGATGTAAATGAAAAATATATAAAAATCGCAAATGAAATTTTAGAAAAAGGCTATGACGAAGAAGAATTAAACAAAGAGGTAAGACCTGTTTGGGATGATGGAGAAAGTGCTTACACAAAATATTTACCCCAACAAGTCGTAAGATATGAGAAAGGAGAATTGCCTCTAATAAGTTTAAGAAAAATTGCTTGGAAATCAGCTATAAAAGAAATTTTGTGGATTTATCAAGATAGGTCAAATGATGTAAATTTATTAAAAGAAAAATACAAAGTAAATTATTGGGATTCATGGAAAAACGAAGATGGCAATTTAGGAACAGCCTATGGCTATCAAATAAATAAAAAATTCAAATCACCAGAAACAGGACAGATGACAAATCAAATCGAACGATTAATTGACCAAATAAAAAATAATCCTCTAAACAGAAGATTAATTATGAATTTGATTGATGTAGACGATATGGCGGATATGACTTTGATACCATGTGCATTTTTGACAATGTGGACAGTAAGTGGAGAATATTTAAACCTTACTTTGGTACAAAGAAGTGGAGATTTTTTGGCAGCCGCAGCACCAGGAGGAATAAATGCTTTCCAATATTACGTTTTATTAAGAATGGTTGCCCAAGTTACAGGATATAAAGCTGGAGATTTTGTTCACTTTATTCAAAATTATCACATCTACAAAAAACACATACCAAGCGTTAAAAAAATATTAGAAATAAAAGTTGACGAAAAAAGTAAGCCAAGGCTTGAAATAAATCCAGATATAAAAGAATTTAAAGACTTTACAATAGATGATTTTAAATTAATAGACTATTATCCAGACCAAACAAAATACGATATAGATATTGCTTTGTAGCTTGTTGCAAAGAAATATTTTTTAAGTATAGTCAATCGGTATGGAGGAATTATGGAAAAAATAACTATAATTGGATCAGGAGGTTCTGGAAAATCAACTCTTGCCAAACAGCTAGGAGAAAAGCTTAATATAGAAGTTTTTTACTTAAATAAAATATGGTGGATAAACGATAAAGACCACATTAGCGATGAGGAATTTTTAAAAATTCAAAAAAATATAATAGAAAACAAAAAATCATTTATTTTTGACGGCTACTATCCAGACACTTTGGATTTAAGATTAAAAGCTAGTGATACGATTATTTTTTTAGATTTTCCACCAGTAACAAATTTAAAAAGATCAGTAAAAAGATCACTAACAGAAAAAAATAATGAAGACGATCCAAGCCTAGATAGGACCGAAAAATTAAATAAAGATTATATCTCTTGGCTATTAAATTTTGATAAAAACGAAAGAGATAAAATCCTAGAAAAATTAAATAAGTTAAAATTAGAAAAAAAGATTGTAATAATAGACAATGACAATAAAAAAGATTTGTTTTTACAATCTATTGCATAAAAAAAGAGCTTTAAGCTCTTTTTTTAATGTAAATTATTTTTATATTATTGACCATTATTTGTATTGTTTATCTTATTTTTATTTTCTTTATTATCTTTAGATTTTTCATCCTTATCTTTTTTATCCTTTTCATTAGAATTGTCGTCTGATTTTGGCTTTTCAGCTCCTAAAGGAGAATACATATAAGGAATATTATATTTCCAATCTTCTGGTATTATTCCATCCCATTTATTAGGATCATAAGATTTTTTTCTATCAACAAAGGCTCTAGTTGCTTGTAAGGATTTAGGGGTTTTATTTGTTGCAAGCAAATTGTTTCTTTTATCAACTGTGATCCAAACGTGCATATCATCTTCATCTTTTGGAAGATTATCTTTTGTAAATATTTCATCTTTGACAGTGCCTCTAGGATCTGAATAAGATGCATAGGTTGGAAGTTTTCCACTTATTGTATCAACTTTTGCATGAATTATTCCTTCTGGCTCTTCGAATTTTGCAGTTTCATATTCCTCTAAAAGATTTCTATTAACTACATTCCACATACTAGCTGCTCTATTATATGAATAGCCATTTAAAGATAAATTTTGATCGTCTGACCCCATCCAAACTCCAACTGTATAATAAGGACTATATCCTACACACCAAAAATCAACACTATCATCACTAGTACCGGTTTTGGTAGCATAATCTGTACCATCTAAGTAGATAGTCTGGTAACTTTCTCCAGTAGATTGTAAAGCAGATGTTATTTGATAAGCGGTTTCTGGACTAGTAACTTTATTTTTATTAACTTTATTTGAATCAAAAATTACTTTATTTCTATTATCTTCAATTTTAGAAAAAGTAAGAGGTTCAATATACTCTCCGCCATTTGCAAGAGCTGCGTATGCTGCAGTCATATCTAAAACTGATAGACCTCTTGTCATTGCTCCAAGTCCTAGTGCTGCTAAATTTTCATCGTTATGAGCACTATCTTCTTCTTTAGTAATAAAATTATCTTTTTTATCTTTTTTTATTAAACCAAAGTTTTCGAGATATTCTTTTGATTTATCTATCCCTATATCTTTAAGGGTTCTAACTGCGTTAGTATTAATTGAATATACCAAAGAATCTCTTAAAGTTACAATACCTTTGTAATATTTATATACGTTTTCTGGCCAAATTTCTCCTTGTTCATTTCTCATAAATGGAACATCATCAATCCCAGTTGCCAAATTATATCCGTTGTCTAAAGCTGGGGTATAGGTAGCTAGAGGTTTAATTGAGGAGCCAGGTTGTCTTGGCTGATCTATGGCTCTATTTAGTGTTTTAAGACCTTTTTGATCACGTCCACCAACAACAGCTTTTACTTCTCCATTTTTATGGTCAATTACAACAGTAGATGATTGTGGTTGAATAACTCCTTCAAGATCAATATCATAATAAGATTTATTAAGAGAATAAGATCCTGATTCGTTTTTTGTAATTAAATCTTTGTGTGCTTTTAAATATTTTGATGTAATTATAATTGAGCCATCATTTCCTTTTTTGACATTTTCATTTGAAATTAATTGTATTAAGCCTGTTTTATGAGTTCTTAGATTTGAATTTTTGTCATCTAATGTATAAAATTTTTTCAAAATTATATTAGTTTGGTCTAGACGAACTTTGTTTGAATTTATTATGAAATTTTCATTTTCATCAAAGTAGGCTTCATCAGCTGATAAAGTAAAATCATTGTTATCATTAATCACATTTGATTTTGCATAGTATAAAACTTCTCCTTGTTCATTAATAATATTTCCGAAATTATCATATAGTAGAGAAAGTAATGGGGCATTATACCAGCCTTGAGTGTTTCCCATTATATATTCTGAAAAATCATCATAAATATTTTCAAGTTGTTCTTGCATTTTTGTATCTATAGTAGTTGTAATTTTTAAACCACCATAATACAACTTGTTATAAGCTTGTTTTTCATCAATGTCATAAAGTTCTTGTAGTTTTTCTACTACTTGTTTTTCTAAAAGTGTATTAAAATAAGAAGCCATTAATGGTTTTTTGTCTTTTGGTGGCTTTATATTGCTAGCTACATCTTCGTTTAAAGCTTGTTGATATTCTTTTTGAGAAATATATCCTTCTTCTTTCATTTTTAAAAGAACATCTTTTTGTCTTTCAAATGGTTTTGGATTATAAATAGCTGAATATTTTTGCCCATCTATTGAAAATTCTCCTAAAACTTTTTGGTTTGTAACTTCAGATGTTGGGATTGTTTTAAATAAAGCAAATTCTGTAGGGGATTGAACGATTCCTGCAATAGCTGCACATTCGGCAAGTGTTAATTCTCCTACGTCTTTTGAAAAATATGTTTGAGCTGCAGCTTGAACGCCATAAACATTTTGTCCTAGAAAAACTCTATTCATATAAGCTTCGAGTATTTCATCTTTGTTTAAATTTTTTTCGATTTCTAGGGCAAGAAATATTTCCTTAATTTTTCTTTCATAAGTTTGATCGTTTGAAAGATAAGTGTTTCTTGCAAGCTGTTGAGTTAGAGTTGATCCACCCCTTACTATTGATCCGCTTTTTAAATTTTGAAAAGCAGAACCAATTATTGACATTGGATCAATTCCACCATGTTTGTAAAATCTTCTGTCTTCAACTGCTACAAAAGCATTTTTCATATTTTCAGGAATTTTATCGTAATCAACAATTTCCCTATTTTCACTAGTCCTAATAGAATCAATTTCATTTCCATCTTTATCAACTATAGTTGAATTTTCACTCATTTCATATTTTATATTATCGGGATTAACTTTTGGAGATTTTTTCATAACCTCAATTATTCCTCCGCCAACTAATCCTGCAAATATAGTTGCTAATATGCCTAAGGCAAAAAACGCTATAAGTAAAACTTTTAAAACTATAGAGGAAATTTTTTTATTCATTTTGACCTCCTTGCTTAAAGTCTTTATTTTTTTATTTCAAATTAATCATAAATTTAAACTTACTATTATTTTATCATTTTTTAAAAATTTAATCTATTTTATTCAAATAAATATTGGAGATTATTTTTAGATTCTTTAATTTGATTCAATAAATTGTATAATCTTAATAGAAAGGAAGTTTATGCAAGAAGTTATACAAGTAAATGTTTTTGAAAAAAATGAAAATCCAAATAAAGAATTTGAGCTTGAATCATTAATTAACACAGCAGGCGGAAAATCTGTTGCAAAAATTAGTCAAGTTATTTCGAAAGTAAATCCAGCCTACTACATAGGTTCTGGAAAAGTTTCTGAAATTGAAGATATAGCAAAAAAATTAGATGTAAACACTGTAGTTTTTGATGTGGAGCTTTCAGCATCTCAACTTAGAAATCTTGAAGAGAAAATGAAACTTCACGTCGTTGATTGGACAACTTTAATTTTGGATATTTTTGCTCAAAGAGCAAATACAAAAGAAGCAAAATTAAAAATTAAACTTGCTCAATTAAAATATCAGTTGCCAAGAATTAATAAATGGTTTGCTTATCTTTCTCGTCAATCAGGTGGAATTGGAACAAGAGGGCCAGGCGAAACAATGCTTGAAACTGATAAGAGAGCGATAGTTCGTGATATAAGAAGTCTTGAAGAAAAACTAAAAGATTTGGAAAAAACAAAAAGTGTAAATAGAAAATCAAGAGATAAGATTTTAAATATTTCACTTTTGGGCTACACCAACGCAGGAAAATCTACAATATTAAATAATATGCTAAAAATTTTTGGCAAAGAAAAATATGTATATTCTGATGATTTGTTGTTTGCAACTTTGGATACATCAACAAGAAGATTAGATTTTTCAAATACCAAGGTTACCTTAACTGATACGGTAGGATTTATTGATAATTTGTCAAAAGAATTAAATGATTCTTTTCTTACAACACTTGAGGAAATAAAATTTTCAGATATGCTATTAGTTGTCATAGATTCATCTTACGATATTGAAACCCAGTTGAAAACAATAGATAAGGCTTTAGATGATATTGATATTGGAAATAAAAAAATTCTTTATGTTTTTAATAAAATAGACAAAATAGAAAATACTACTCTTCTTTTAGGATATAAGAGAAAAGAAGAAAAAATTTATATTTCAGCAAAAAATCAAGATGATATTATAAAATTGAAAGAAAAAATTGTTGATGTTATAAAAGATGATTATATAAAAGTAAAAATGAAAATACCATATGAAGATGGGAAAGTTTTAGATTATATAATGACAAATTACGACATTGACAATAAAAATTATGATGAGAGTTCATCAATATTAGAGTTTGATATTTCAAAGAAAGACTACAATAAATATGAAAGATATATCGAGAAAAATTAGCGAAGATTATAAAACCATCAAGGGCGAAATTAAAGATGAATTTGAAATAGAAAAATCAATTTTTATCACTAATATGAAGTATGTGGAAAGTGAAAAAGAAGCCCTTTCTTTTATTGAAAAAATCAAAGAAAAATACAAGGATGCCAATCACAATTGCCATGCATATATAATAAATGAAAAACCAGAAATAAAAAGATATTCTGATGATGGTGAACCACAAGGCTCAGCAGGTCTTCCCATGCTTTCGGTTTTAGAAAAAGAAAATCTTTTTAATGTAGTTGCAATTGTAACTAGGTATTTTGGTGGTAAAAAACTTGGGAAAGGTGGTCTAGTAAGAGCCTACACAAGAGGAGTTTCAGATTGTCTTGATGGAAATATTACTTGTAGAAAAATTTTTGTAGAAAGTAAAATAATTTTCGATTATAATTTACTAGGAATAATAGAAAACTTCCTAAATGAAGAAAAATATATTATTATAGAAAAGGACTTTCTTGAAAATGTTAGAATAAATTTATATATTAAAAAGGAAGATTTTGAAAAATTTGAAAAAAAACTTATTGATATGACATCATCGAATATAAAAATAGAAAAAATTGATGAAATTATGTTATACGAAGATTAAAAATAGGAGGAAATATGTCAGGACATAATAAGTGGAGCAAAATTAAAAATAAAAAAGGTAGTGAAGACGCAAGACGTGGAAAAATTTTTACAAAACTTGGTAGAAATATTTCAGTTGCAGTGAGAGAAGGTGGAGATAATCCAGAATATAATCCAGCTTTAAAAGCAGCAATCGACAAGGCAAAAGCAGAAAATATGCCAAATGATAATATAGAAAGAGCAATAAAAAAAGCAAGCGGCGACACAAGCGGAGCAAATTTTGAAAGAATAATTTACGAAGGCTATGCCAAAGATGGAGTAGCTGTAATTGTAGATTGTCTTACAGACAATAAAAATAGAACAGCTCCAGATATTAGACACATTTTTGATAAAAACGGTGGAAATCTTGGAACAGATGGTTCAGTTATGTTTATGTTTAACAGAAAAGGACTTATTGAAATCGAAAAAGATGAAATTGATTTTGATGAATTGATGTTAGAAGTTATTGATTTTGGAGCAGAAGACGTAACAGACGAAGGAGATGTTTATCAAATAATAACAAGCGTTGAAGACTTCCAAACAGTTCTTGATGGAATAAAAAAAGAAAATTATAAACTTGCAAAGGCAGATATTTCGTATATTGCAGACAATTTGATTGATGCACAAGAATCAAATAATAAACAAATAATGAAATTAATCGATGCCCTTGAAGATAACGATGACGTTCAAGAAGTTTATACAAATTGGAATGTGCCAGATAATATAGAAGAATAATATGTTAAATTTTAATATAGATAGAGTAGCATTTTCTCTTTTTGGAATTGATATATATTGGTATGCAATATTAATTATTACCGGAGTTTTAATTGGAGCAAAATTTGCCCAAAAAGAATTTGTAAAAAGAGGATTTAAAGAAGATTTTATTTACGACTTACTTTTTGTGATTTTGCCACTTGCAATTATTGGAGCAAGAGCTTGGTATGTAATTTTTGAATGGGATATGTACAAAAATAATCCAATTCAAATTTTAAATTTCAGAGCAGGAGGACTTGCTATCCACGGCGGAATTTTATTTGCAATAATTGGTATTTATTTTTATGCCAAGAAAAAAGAAATTCCGTTGATAGATATTTTAGATGTAATGGCACCATCTTTAGCCTTTGGTCAAGCTATAGGAAGGTGGGGTAATTTTGTAAATGGAGAAGCACACGGGACACCTACAAATTTGCCATGGGCGATAATAGTTGATGGAGTAAAAGTCCATCCTACATTTTTGTATGAATCAATTGGAGATTTTTTAATATTTTTATTTTTAATAAATTATAGGAAAAAAAATCCCAAAAAAGGAATTCAAACAGCAATATATTTTATCGCTTACGGAATTTTGAGATTTTTTGTAGAAGGACTTAGAACAGATTCTCTAATGATAGGGCCAATAAGAATGGCACAACTTACAAGCGTTATTTATTTAATCGTAGGCTTGTATTTATTTTTCAAATATAAAAATATAAATTTAAAACCGTATAGAAAAAATTAAACAGCTTCGGCTGTTTTTTTATTGAAAATTTTTATTTTGGGAATTCAAACCACTTTTTTTAAAAAATATAAAAAAAAATTAAAAATTTCAAAAAAATTTTAAAAAAATAAATTTTTTAATCCTTTACAATTTACAGATTTTGGTATAAAATATATGTGAAGTGGAAATAAGTGGTAGAAGGTGGGTCATGTTTTTAGGAGAATTCATTCACAAATTAGATTCTAAAAATAGAATAATGATGCCAAGTGAATTTAGAGATGATCTTGGTAATGAATTTTATGTAACCAAGGGCCCAGAACGCTCATTAGTTTTATATACTATTGAGGAATTTGAAAAACGTGCTAAAAAGTACGAAGAATTATCCTACCAAAATAAAAACAACAGGGCGATAAAAAGATTGTTTTTTTCTTCCACTATCAAGGCTTATTTGGATAAACAAGGGCGAGTTTTATTAAATAAGCAATTACGCGACTATGCTAATTTAGGTAAAGAGGCTATTATAATCGGAAATAATTCAAACATAGAAATATGGGATTTGAATAATTGGAATGATTATATTGGTGATGTTGAAGTGAACTTATCAGAAATTATGGATCAGTAATATGGAATTTTCTCATAAATCAGTTTTGTTAAATGAAACTATTGAAAACTTAAATATAAAAGAAGATGGAATATATGCTGACCTAACTTTGGGTAAGGGAGGCCATTCTAAAGAAATTTTAAAAAAATTATCACCAAATGGTCTTTTAATTGGCTTAGATCAAGATAAGGATGCTATCAAAGCAGCTAGAGAAAATTTGAAAGATTTTTCTAATGTCTTATATTTTAATGAGAATTTTGAAAATATTGAAAATGTTCTTGATGAAGCTGGTTTTAATAGGATAGATGGCGCTTTGATGGATATTGGCGTAAGTTCTTACCAAATTGATAATGGTGACAGAGGTTTTTCTTATATGAAAGACGGTCCATTGGATATGAGGATGAACAAAGATAATGAGTTAACAGCAAAACAAATTGTCAATGATTACTCTTTGGATGAGCTTTGGAAAATTTTTTCTGAATATGGAGAGGAAAGATATTCCAAAACAATTGCTAAAGCAATAGTAGATTACAGAAAAATGCACGAAATTAATACAACTTTACAACTCCGAAATATTGTTATGAAATCTGTAAATACTAGCGAAGCTCATCCTGAAAAAAGAGTATTCCAAGCTTTAAGAATTGAAGTTAATAGAGAGCTTGAAGTTTTGGAAAATACTTTAGAAAAAATAGTTGATCGTCTAAACAAAAATGGAAGATTATGTGTAATAACTTTTCATTCTTTGGAAGACAGGATCGTTAAAAATAAATTTAAAGAGATGAGCAAAAAATGTATTTGTCCACCTGATTTTCCTGTTTGTGTTTGCAATCATGAAAAAAAGGTTAAATTAATTAGCAAAAAACCTATTTTGCCAAGCAAAGATGAATTGAAAAATAATAATAGGTCTCATAGTGCTAAGCTTAGATTTTGTGAGAGGATTTGATATGTCAAACGCTTTGAAAAAAAGAAAAATAAATAAAAATTTAAATAAAAAATTAAAGCTAAGTTTGCACGATCAAACTTCTTATGATATTAAGTTTAGATATAATAAACTCCAAAAAAAAGATAGGAAGTTTAAGAGAAATATATTAGCTTTATTATTTTTATCTTTTATTTTTATGGGTTTTATTTCATTACATAATTATATTAAATTGAATAATAGAATAAAAGAGTATAATAAATTACAAAGTCAATATACATCTTATCAATTAACAAGGGATAGATTAAATAGTGATCTTGAAGATTCAGTTAGTTTGAAAGAAATTCAAAGATATGCGATGGAAAATCTTGGCATGATTTATGAAAATGAAGGTAATGTTGTATATCTTAATATTGATAGGTAGGAGAGATGAAAAATACGATTTTAATTATTTTAATAAGTTTAATATTAACTTTGATTTTGGGAAAAATTATAATTCCAATTTTAAGATCAAGTCATATTGGACAAAATATTAGACAAGAAGGACCAAAAAGTCATTATGGAAAAGCAGGCACGCCAACTATGGGTGGTATTATATTTTTAATATCAGCACTTGTTTTGACATTGATATTTGTTCCTTTTTCTATGAAAACTTTTATATTATTGTTAGCAACTTTTGGATTTGGAGCTATAGGTTTTATTGATGATTTTAGAAAATTAATTTTAAAAAGATCATTAGGATTAACTGCTAAGCAAAAAATAATTCTTCAAGTTGCTTTATCATTTTTAATTGCAATTTTATGTTTTATTTTCCAAAATGATACAATAACAAAATTGTGGATTCCTTTTACAGATATTAGATTAAATGTTTCAATTTTAGGAATTCCTATAATGATGTTTATTATGATTGGAACTTCGAATGCTGTAAATTTAACTGATGGACTAGATGGTTTATCTACTCAAGTTTCTATTCCAGTATTTTTAACATTTATAATTTTAAGTCAAAATATAGAAGACGAATTGTTTGCAAGTATTATGCTTGGTTCTGTTTTAGGATTTTTATTTTATAACTCAAATCCAGCAAGTGTATTTATGGGGGATACAGGTTCTATGGCAATCGGTGGAGCTGTAGTTGGACTTGCCATAAATATGGGAATGACTTTATTTTTAATTATACTTGGGGGAGTTTATGTGGCTGAGGCTTTAAGTGTAATAATTCAAGTTGCCTCATACAAATTTAGAAATAAAAAGAGAATATTTTTGATGACTCCAATCCACCATCATTATGAATTGAAAGGATACAAAGAACCAAAAATAGTTACTGGTTTTACAATAGTATCAGTAATTTTATCTTTGATTACTTTATTGATAGTATTATGAAAAAAGTTTTAGTTTACGGTTTAGGAATTACAGGAATATCTACAGTAAAAACTTTGGACAAATTAGGTTATGAAGTTTTTACTTACGATAAAAATAAAAATACTGATGAAAGATTAGAGGGCTATAATTATAGCCCTATTTCTGATATTAAAATTGAAGAAAAATATGATTTTGTAGTAAAATCTCCAGGGATTAGACCGGATGATGATATTATAAAAATTTTAGCAAAAAATAATGAGATAATTACTGATATTGAATTGTCATATAGACTTTTTAAAGATAAAAAAAATATAGCAATAACAGGAACAAATGGCAAAACAACAACTACATCACTTATCAGCCATATTTTAAATCAAAGTGGCAAAAAAGCTATTGGGGTAGGAAATATTGGCGAAGGCATCTTGTGGCAAATGTATAAGAATGATGAGATTTTTGTTGAAGAAATTTCTTCATTTCAACTTCACAATACCAAATTTTTTAAGCCACATATAGCAGGTATTTTAAATATTACGCCAGATCACATAGATTGGCACGGATCATTTGAAAATTATATAGAAGATAAGTTAAAAATTGCTATAAATCAAAATAAAAGTGATTATCTTATCATTAATCATGATGATGAAATTTTAATGAAAAACAAAAATAAGTTCAAAGCGAAAATATACGAATTTTCTATAAAAGAAGAAGTTCAAAAAGGGATATTTTTGAAAGATGACGCTCTTTATTTAAAAGATGAAAAAGAAATTTATTTATTAAAAAGAGATGATTTAAAAATTGTAGGAGATCACAATCTTTTAAATGTATCATGTGCTATACTTTGCTTGTATTTATTTGGACTTGATCTTGGTGAAATTATAAAATACACAAAAACTTTTAAGGCGATTGATCATAGACTTGAGTTTGTAAAAAAAATTAGAAATGTATCTTTTTACAATGATTCCAAGGCTACTAATGTAGATTCTGCAATAAAAGCAATAAATAGTTTTGATAAAAATGTTATTTTGATTGCAGGTGGCTATGATAAAAAAATTGATTACACACCTTTATTTAAAAATACAAAGAAAAAAATAAAAGCTATGATTTTAATGGGTCAAACAAAGGAAATTTTACAAAATCTTTGCGAGAAATATAAAATTAACCATTATTTAGTAAATGACATGCAAGAAGCTGTAAATAAATCTTTTGAAATAATGAAAGATTTTGATACGGTATTGCTCTCTCCTGCAAGTGCTAGTTGGGGAATGTATGACAATTACATGCAAAGAGGGGATGACTTCAAAAAAAGAGTTTTAGAAAAGGAAGATTAGATGAGAGTAATAGTATCTGGCGGTGGAACTGGCGGACATATTTATCCAGCTATAGCCATGTGCCAAAAATTAGAAGAAGAAATAGATGATTTGGAAATTCTTTATGTGGGATTAAATGATGGGCCAGAAAAAAGAATTGTAAATAAATATGGTTACAAATTTAGAGCTATTGAGGCTATGGGTCTACCAAGAAAAATTTCCAAAAGACTGTTTAAATCTCTTTTGACAAATTTAAAAGGATTTAAAGAAGCAAAAAAAATAATCAAAGAATTTAAACCAGATCTTGTTATAGGAACAGGTGGTTATGTTTGTGCTCCGATTCTTTATCAAGCAAGCAAAAAAAATGTAAAAACTTTGATTCATGAATCAAATTCTTTTCCAGGAGTTACTACAAGATTTTTGTCAAACAAAGTCGACCTTGTTTGTATATCATTTGAAGAAGCAAAAAAACATTTGAAAAATAAAAAAAATGTTTATGTAACAGGAAATCCAGTAAGAACTAATTTTAATACATCATACAGTCAAGAAGATTTGGACAAGTTAGGAATAAAAAAAGATAGACCAGTAGTTTTTTCTTTTGGAGGATCTAATGGTTCAAAATATCTAAATGATGCAGTTAAGCAAATGAGTGAATTTATGGACGGAAAATTTTATTTGCTCCATCAAACTGGATTAAAAAATTATGATGAATTTATTAAAAACACAAAAGAAAATGAATATATAAAGGCATTTTCTTATATAGATAATATAGATTTATTTTATGCAGTAAGTGATTTAGTAATAGCATCATCTGGGGCTATGAGTTTAAGCGAAATATCAAATCTAAAAAAAGCATCAATTTTAATACCAAAAGCCTACACAACAGAAAACCATCAAGAATATAATGCAAGGTCATATTTGAAAAAAGGTGCTTGCTCAATGATTTTGGAAAAAGAATTAAATGGCAAAATCCTCTATGAAAATATACTTGATATTGTAGAAGACAAGGAAAAAATAAAGGAAATGGGTGAGAAGGCAAGCTTGTTACAAAATCCTAATGCAAGTGATGAAATTTATAGTTTGATAAAAAAAGTTATGGGTATGTGAAATGAGCAAAAAAAATAGACAAAAAAATAAAGGCAGAAAAAAATTAAAAAGAAAACAAAAATTATTTACTCCTTTTTTTGTGATTTTTTTAATAATAGTAATTGCAGCTATATTAATTGTTAATTTATTTAGGCATGACTACTATAAAATCTCTCAAGTTTATATAAAAGGAAATAAAATTTTATCAAATGATCAAATTTTATCAAAATTAAATAATCCAATGGGAACAAATATAATTTTATACGATGAGAAAGAAAGTATAGAAAATCTAAAAAAAGAAAAAATAATAAAAAGCGCCAAAATAAAAAAAGAACTTCCTGATAAAATTATTGTAAGAGTAAAAGAAGAATATCCTTATATGATTGCAAGATACAAAAAGGATAGCTATGTTATTGCAAATACAGGAAAAGTATTAGATAAAACAGTAAATGAAGAAAATAATAATTTACTAAAAATCAAAGGAATAAAAAACAAACCAGAAATTGGAAAAAATTTTACAGATAAAAAAAATCTAATAAAATTTATTGATTCTATTCAAAAGCTAAAATATGCTAAAGACATAAAAGAAATAGACTTGGAAAACTATAATGAAATTGGTATAATAATAAATGATATTCAGATTAATTTCGGAGATTTAAAAAATTATAATTATAAACTTAAACTACTTGATTCAGTTTTAAAGGATATAGAAAATAAAAAAATAAAAGCTTATTCAATTAGCCTAGATAAGGGTAAGAATCCAGTAGTTGAAGTTGAAGAAAAAAGTCTTGACGAAAAAGATGAAAATAATTAAAAATATTAATCTTAATGAAACGGGGGATGAAGATGGCAAATATTAATATGGAAGTAGAAAATAACGCCTTAGCCAAAATAAAAGTAATAGGAGTTGGTGGTGGCGGAAATAATGCTATAAGTAGAATGAGAGAGGGTGGCCTTTCTGGAGTAGAATTTATTGCATTAAATACAGACCTTCAAACTTTAAATGAAGCGAATGCTGACATCAAATTACAAATAGGAGCAAAGCTTACAAGAGGACTTGGAGCTGGAGCTAATCCTGAAATTGGTGAAAAAGCTGCTGAAGAAAGTGAATCTGAAATTGATGAATCACTAAAGGGAGCAGACATGGTATTTATCACTGCTGGAATGGGCGGTGGAACTGGTACTGGAGCAGCCCCTGTTGTAGCAAGAAAAGCAAAAGAACAAGGAATACTTACAGTAGGTGTTGTAACTCGTCCTTTCACATTTGAAGGAAGAAAAAGACAAACATCTGCAGAAGGCGGAATCGAAGCTTTAAAAGAATGTGTGGATACATTAATTACAATACCAAATGATAGACTTTTACAAATTGTAGAAAAAAGAACATCAATGGTAGACGCATTTAAAATGGCTGACCAAGTACTTATGGATGCTGTAAGTGGTATTTCAGAACTTATAGCTGTACCAAATGTAATCAACCTTGATTTTGCTGATGTTAAATCAATTATGTCAGATCAAGGAATAGCTCACATGGGAATTGGTAGAGCAAGCGGAGAAAACAGAGCAGTAGATGCAGCAAAAGCAGCTGTAAATTCTCCATTACTTGAAACATCAATTGAAGGAGCTAATGCAGTATTATTAAATGTAACTGCAGCAGAAGTTGGTCTAATGGAAGCAAACGAAGCAGCAGAATTAATTAGAGAACATATAGATTCAGATGCAAATATAATTTTTGGCGTAGGAAGCGATGAATCATTGGGCGATGACATTAAAATTACTGTAATTGCCACAGGATTTGATCAAGACAACCAAACAAGAAGAGAAGTTTTAGAAAATAGAAGATCTTCACAAGGTGTTAGCCAAAGACAAACACCAAAAAAACAAAGTTCTTCAAATCCATTTGACGATATAGATCTTCCAGATTTCTTAAAATAAAATGAAGTGTCCATATTGTGACTCAAATGATACAAAAGTTATAGACTCTAGAGCAACAGAAGATAATCATGCTATTAGAAGAAGAAGGCTATGTCAATCTTGCAATAAAAGATTTTCAACTTATGAAAGATATGAAGACCAAACTTTAATGGTTGTAAAAAAAGATAATACTAGAGAATCTTTTGATAGGTCAAAACTTATAAGTGGAATTGTAAAATCTTGCGAAAAAAGACCTGTAAGCATGGAAGACATTGAAAAGATAGCAGATGATATAGAAGTTTCTATAAATCATATTGGTAAAAAGGAAGTATCATCCACTACCATAGGAAAATTTGTCATGGAGCATCTAAAACAATTAGATCCTGTAGCTTATGTAAGATTTGCATCAGTATATAGGGAATTTAAAGATGTTGAGAGTTTCTATAGAGAGATTAAAAATTTAAAAGAAAAAAATTAGAAAATTTAAGGGGCTATTGCAAGATGAAAATGACAAAAAACAAATTCATTTTGCAACAGTCCTTTTTTTGAAAGATTGGATAAAATGGACTTATTTGAATTAAATAAATTAAGAGAACTAGAAAAGTCTGCGCCATTAGCCGACAGGATGAGACCTGAAAAAATTGAAGATTTTTTAGGACAAGATCATCTTCTAGGAGAAGGAAAAATTTTAAGAAGAATGATAAAATCTGATAGAATTTATTCTTCTATTTTTTATGGACCACCAGGAGTTGGCAAAACTACTCTTGCAAAAATTATTTCAAATTCAACTAATATGGCCTTTGAAAAAGTTTCTGCGGTGGCTAGTGGAATCAATGACTTAAAGAAAAAAATTCAAATTGCAAAAGATAATTTGAAATTTGAAAATAAAAAAACTATTTTATTTATTGACGAAATTCATAGATTTAATAAAAGTCAACAAGATTATTTACTGCCTTTTGTTGAGGATTCTACAATTATTTTGATAGGAGCTACAACTGAAAATCCATATTTTGAAGTAAATAAAGCTTTAATTTCTAGAATGTATGTATTTGAATTAAAAGCACATACAGATGATGATTTAAAAAAATTAATAGATATGGCCTTAAGTCGAGATAGGCTTTTACAAAATAAAAATATAAAAATTGACGATGATGCTAGAAATACTTTGGTAAAATATTCTAACGGGGATTGTAGAGCCTTGTTGAATGCTTTAGAAATTGCAATATTTTCACAAGAAGATAAAGAAGGTATAATAATAGTTGATCGAAAAAGTATTATAAATTCTATCCAAAAGAAAATTTCTATTTATGATAGGGATGGGGATAGACATTATGATACTATTTCTGCTTTTATAAAATCAATGCGTGGATCAGATCCTGATGCAGCGGTTTATTATTTGGCAAAAATGTTAAATAGCGGGGAAGACATTAAATTTATAGCAAGAAGAATGATTATTTTTGCATCAGAAGATATTTCACTTGCTGATCCCTACGCACTAAGCCTTGCTACAAATACTTTTACAGCAATTAATACTGTAGGAATGCCAGAGGCAAGAATTATTTTGGCAGAGACTTGTATATATTTATCTTTAGCAAAGAAAAATAATTCTACATACCTTGCTATAAATAAGGCTATGGATTTTGTAAAAAATGAAAAAGATTTGGAAGTGCCAAATAAATTAAAAGATACCCATTATAAAGGAAGTAAAAATTTAGTTAAAGATACTTATTTATATCCTCATGATTATGATGGATATGTAAAACAAGATTATCTTCCAGATGGCTTCGTAGATGAAAAATTTTATAAGTCAAAAGATATAGGTTACGAAAAAATACTTAATGAAAGTTTAGAAAAAATTAAGAGAGGAAATAAGGATGAAATTAAGAGAGATTAAAAAAGATGTTGAAAAATACATCGACCAAGAAATTACAGTTGAAGGATGGATTAGACAGGCGCGATTTACCAAAAATGTCGGCTTTATTGAATTAAATGATGGGACAATTTTTAAAAATCTTCAAATTGTTGTTGGAAAAGAATTAGAAAATTTTGAAGATTTACAAAAAGAACATCTTTCAGCATCATTAAGAATCAAAGGAATTCTTGTAAAAACAAATAATGCAAAACAAGCTTACGAACTTCAAGCAAAATCTGTAGAAGTTTTAGGTCACAGTGATGAGAAATTTCCTATTCAAAAACAAAAACAATCTCTTGAATATATGAGAACTATTCCTCATTTAAGAGCTAGAACTAATACTTACAGGGCAGTTTTTAGATTAAGGTCAAAACTTGCTTATGCTCTTCATAAATTTTTCCAAGAAAGAGGATTTATTTATTTAAATGCTCCATTAATTACTGCATCTGATACAGAAGGTGCCGGGGAAATGTTCCAAGTTACCACTCAAAATTTAGATAAATTAGATTTAAATAAGGATGGAAAAGTTGATTATTCTAAAGATTTCTTTGGAAAAAAATCTTATTTGACAGTTTCAGGACAACTTGAGGCAGAAGATTATGCTCTTGCTTTATCAAATATTTATACTTTTGGTCCAACTTTTAGGGCTGAAGAATCAAACACACCAAGACATGCTGCAGAATTTTGGATGATTGAACCAGAAATTGCTTTTGCAGATTATAATGTGTGCATGGATGTGGCTGAAGATATGATGAAATATATGATAAGTTTTGTTTTAGAAAATTGTAAGGATGAAATTGAATTTTTCAACGAAAGAGTTGATGATACTTTGATTGAAAGACTTACAAAAGTTAAAGAGGCAAAATTTGCAAGAATTACTTATACTGAGGCTATAGAAAAATTACAAGAAGCTGATGTTGATTTTGAATATCCTGTAAAATGGGGAATGGATCTTCAAACAGAGCATGAAAGATATTTATCAGAAAAAATAGTTGACGGCCCAGTTTTCGTTACAGATTATCCAAAAGATATAAAGGCATTTTATATGAGAAGAAATGAAGACGGAAAAACTGTTGCAGCTTTTGATATGTTAGTTCCTGCTGTAGGAGAATTAATTGGTGGAAGTCAAAGGGAAGAAAGATATGATGAGCTTGTAAAATCTATGGTAGATAATGGACTAAAACTTGAAGATTATCAAAATTATTTAGATTTAAGAAAATATGGAACAGTAGTTCACTCAGGTTATGGTCTTGGATTTGAAAGAGCAGTAATGTATCTTACAGGAATGAAAAATATCCGTGACGTAATCCCTTATCCAAGAACAGTAAAATCTTTTGCATCAAAAAACTAAGGAGAAAAAATGAGAGAATATAATCCAAATGCCATCGAAAAAAAATGGCAAGAAAAATGGGATGAAAATGAAACTTTTAAATCAGTAATTGATAAAAATAAGAAAAAATTCTATCCACTCGTAGAATTTCCTTATCCATCAGGTCAAGGTCTTCATGTTGGCCACCCAAGACCATACACAGCTTTAGATATTGTTGCAAGAAAAAGAAGACTTCAAGGAGAAAATGTAATTTATCCTATGGGCTGGGATGCTTTTGGACTTCCTACAGAAAATTATGCTATAAAAAATCACATTCATCCTTCAATTGTAACAAAAAATAATATCGAAAATTTCAAAGCGCAAATGAAATCTATTGGATTTTCATTTGATTGGTCCAAAGAAGTAAATACAACAGATCCAAATTATTACAAATGGACTCAATGGATTTTCATTCAATTATATAAACATGGACTTGCTTATAAAAAAGAAATGCCAGTAAACTGGTGTCCATCTTGTAAGGTAGGACTTGCTAATGAAGAAGTTGTAGATGGAAAATGTGAAAGATGTGGGTCTGAAGTAACTCACAAGGTTAAAAATCAATGGATGCTAAAAATCACAGAATATGCCGATAGACTTATTGATGATTTGGACGAAGTTGATTATGAGGAAAAAATAAAAACTCAACAAAAAAATTGGATTGGAAGAAGTCATGGTGCAGAAATTAATTTTTCTTTAAAAAACAAAGATTATAAATTAAATGTCTACACAACAAGACCTGATACAATTTTTGGGGCAACTTATATGGTAATTGCACCAGAACATCCAATGCTTGAAGAATTTAAAGATGAAATTAAAAATTTGGATGATGTAAAAAAATATCAAGATTTTGCTAAGAAAAAATCAGATTTTGAAAGAAGTGAGCTTACAAAAGAAAAAACTGGCGTAATGCTTGATGGAATTTCTGCAATAAATCCTGTAAACGGAAAAGAAATTCCAATTTGGATTTCTGATTATGTATTAATTTCTTATGGAACAGGAGCTATAATGGCAGTACCTGCTCACGATGATAGAGATTTTGAATTTGCAAAAAAATTTGATATGCCAATTGTTCCAGTAATCGATACAGGCGATGAAGATTTGCCAACAACTTCAATTGATAAGGGGATTTTAATAAATTCCGATTTTCTAAATGGCTTATCTGTAGAAGAAGCTAAAAAGAAAATGATAGAATTTGTTGAAGAAAAAAATCTAGGTTCTGCTAAGGTAAATTATAAATTAAGAGATTGGGTATTTTCTAGACAAAGATATTGGGGAGAACCAATCCCAATGATTTATTGTGATGAACATGGATGGGTTCCAGAAAAAGAAGAAAATCTTCCAATAAAATTACCAGAAGTTGAATCTTATGAAGTAACAGATGATGGCGAAAGTCCACTTTCAAAAATTGATGAATTTGTAAATACTACTTGTCCAATTTGTGGAAAGCCAGCAAAAAGAGAAACTGATACCATGCCACAATGGGCTGGATCTTCTTGGTATTATTTAAGATATACAGATCCAAATAATAATGAAGATCTTGCAAGCAAAGAAAGTTTAGATTATTACACACCAGTTGATTGGTACAATGGTGGAATGGAACACACAACTCTTCACTTATTGTATTCAAGATTTTGGCACAAATTTTTATATGATATAGGAAAAGTTCCAACAAAAGAACCATATCAAAAGAGAACTTCTCACGGAATGATTTTGGGAGAAGACCATCAAAAAATGTCAAAATCAAGAGGCAATGTTGTAAATCCTGATGATATTGTAAGAGATTATGGGGCAGATACCCTAAGATGCTATGAAATGTTTATTGGAGATTTTAGATCAACAGCTCCTTGGTCAGACGAAGGGGTTAAGGGTTGTAGAAAATATTTGGAAAGAGTATTTAATCTTTATGATTTAGTTGAAGATGGCGACGAATATACAAAAGAAATTGAAATTTTAATTAACCAAACTATTAAAAAAGTAACTGATGATTATGAATCATTAAAATATAATACAGCAATAGCTTCACTTATGAGCTTGTTAAATGAAATGAGAAATATTGGAAAAATTACTAAAAAAGATTTCAAAACTTATTTGATTTTATTAAATCCAGTTGCTCCTCACTTAACTGAAGAATTGTGGGAAGAAATTGGTTTTGAAGGCGAATTAAATGAAACAAGCTGGCCAATTTATGATGAAAGTAAACTTGAATATGATTCAATCGAACTTCCTGTTCAAGTTAATGGTAAAGTTAGGGCTACAATAAAAATTGCAAAAGATGCAGACCAAGAAGAAGCTGTAACAAGTGCAGAAAATGATCAAAATATTCAAAAAAATATAGATGGTAAGGAAATATTTAAGGTAATATATGTACCAGGAAAAATATTAAACTTGCTTGTAAAATAATAAAAAAGGCTCTTGCAAAAAAATTAATGCAAGAGCTTTTATTTATACCTAGATTTTTGAATAAGTGAAATTATTTTTCTGATTTTTTCAGAAGAATTTAAGTCATCAAAAGATATTTTTTTAATATTATTAATTATTTCTATATTATTATTTGTGAAATTTTTGTAGTCAGATCCTGTTATAAAATCAATAAAGAAATTTTTTTCGATTTTTTCTATAGAAAGAATAAAAATTCCTTCTAAATCTTTTGTATTATTTAAATAAACTCCAAAATTATTTTCTCGGTCAAAACCATTTATCCAAACAAAATCTTTATCCTTATTTATTTTTAATCCCAAATCAATTATTTTATTAAAAATTTTCAAAAAATCATCGGCAATAAAATCATCATAGAAATTGGAAATTTTTATTTGCCCATAAGAATTTTTAATTTTTAAAGAAACTTCCTTGTTATTATAAAATTTAGCAAACAGAGATTTAAAAATATAAAAAGCTGTATTATATGATAAATTTTTTTCTCTGGTATTTTTGTCCAAAGAAAGAATTACAGATGATTTTTGGGGTTTATTTTTTATTGTATGAACTAAATTTCCATTTATAAACTCAACATCCAAAAGCACATTTTCCGAAATTTTTGGATTTTCATCTAATAAATAGGAAGAATTAGGCATAAAAATACTTCTGTCCAAAATTATTTTTGTTGTATCATCTTCGTATTTTCTTTTTACAATTTTGGCGCTTATTTGATTTATTTGTGGATGACTAATATATAACAAATCCTTCATAAAATTACCTCTAAATTATTATATCATATGTTATAATCATATTGGGAGAATCTTATGAGAAAAAATTTGTTTTTTTTACTTATTTCTTTAATATCTGGTATAGGAATTTTCACTTATTTTGAGGCTTATGATTTTTTGTTTGTGATTATAGGCTTATTTGTATGTGGGATTTTTCTTTTTGTAAAAAAATCTTCTCTTTCTTTTTTATTTTTTGGATTTTCTCTGGGAATTTTTTTGGCATCTTTTAATTTTCATTCTTATAAGCTTGAAAAATATGATAATTTAGATTTAAATTTAACTGTTGTTGAAAAAATCGAAAATGATGATTCTTATACTTATTATGTAAAAGCAAAAAATATGGATAAAAAAATAGATGAAAAATCTACTTTTATATCTGATAAAAATTTTGAAATAGGAGATAGGTTAAGGGCAAATTGTAATATTTCTATGCCTTCTACAAACACCAATCCATATTTATTTTCTTATAGGAAGTATTTATTATCTAAAAAAATAAAAAGTAAGCTTGATATAAAATCTTTTGAAAAATTGGGAGAATCTTCTTCTATTTTTTTAAAAATTAAGAAAAAATTTGATTTGTATATTAAAAAGATTTTTGAAAAAAATTTGTCTAAGGATTCTTTTTCTTTTGTAAAAGCTGTTATTCTTTCGGATAGATTTGAATATAGACAAGGTCTTTCGAAATTAGGCTTAGCTCATATTTTTGCGGTATCTGGTCTTCACATTGATTTATTGATGGCTTTGTTAATATTTTTATTGATAAAAGCAAATATTTCATACAAGTACGCTTATCCGATTTCTTTGGGAATTTCTTTATTTTATGCCTATTTAATTTCATTTCCATTTTCGGTTTTGAGAGTTTTATTTATATACAGTTTATCTTATTTGGCATTTTTACTAAAAAAAGGCAAAGATACAGGAAAAAATCTCATTGTAGCCATGTTATTAATTTTATTTGCAAATCCTTTTGCAATTTTAAATTCTGGATTTATTCTTTCGTTTTTGGCAGGATTTGCAATTTATGAGATTTATCCAAAACTTGTAAGGGGGAAAAATTTCTCTTATTTAAAAAAATACATAATTTTTATTCTTTGCTTGCAAATAACTTTGGCTTTTCATGTGATTTACTATTATGGATATTTTAATTTGCTAAATTTTTTTGCGAATTTTTTGGTTGTTCCAATTTTTTCTATAAGTATGTACATAATTTTTGGGATAATTATTTTGTATCCGATATTTGGTGGACTGCTAGCTGGATTTTTCTTTATTTTGGATTTTTTGATAAAATCTATCATGGATATAGCAAATTTTTTGAGTACTTTTACAATTTGTGGCTTAGACTTTCCGAAAGAGTCAATCTTAATTAGTTTTTATTATTTAATACTCTTGTTTATACTTGTGAAATTTAAAAATAAAAAACTAAGGGCAAAAAATTTTTTGGCGATTTCTATAATTATAGTGATTTTTTCTATTGTAAAAGATAAAAATAAGCCGATTTCTTATCAAATGCTTGATATAGGGCAGGGAGATTTTTTTATTTTGGAAGATAAGGGCGATTTTTATTTGTTTGATTGTGGGGAAGTTTCTTACAAAAATTATTCATCAACTGAAAAAATAGCTATAGCTTTTTTAAAGGCAAAAGGAGTAAAAAAAATCAAGGCAGTTTTTATATCTCATGAGGATAAGGACCATTCGGGCGCTTTGGAAAAATTGCAAAATGAATTTGAAATTGGCCCTGTAATTTCTAATATTTATAATAAAAATCTAGGGAAAAAATATAAATTTTTGGAAATGAAAGAGGGGAATATTTATAAGGGAAAAAATTTTAGCGTTGAATGTTTAGAAAATTTTGATGGGGAAGAAAATTCTAATTCTATGCCCCTTTTAATTAGGATAAATAATTTTAAAATTTTGACTATGGGTGATTTGCCGATGGAGTATGAACAAAAAGTTGCAAGAGATATTGATATTTTAAAAGTTTCCCATCATGGCTCAAGATTTTCAACTTCAAAGAATTTTGTAAATAAAACAAGTCCACAAGTTGCTTTAATTTCAGCTGGAAGAAAAAATACTTATGGACACCCATCAAAAGAAGTCTTAGATAATTTAAAAAATGTTAAAATATACAATACTCAAAAAGATGGATATTGTAAGATAGAATTTTACAAGAATTCATTTAAGGTAAAAAAATATGTGAAAGGAGGATTTTTTAGATGAATTATAAGGAATTTATGACTGAACTTTTTTCAAAAAAAAGCAAGGGAGTTTATCTAATTGATTCAAAGGAAGAATATTTAAAAGAAACAATTATAGATCAAGCAAAGGATTTAATTTCTTTTCCTGACTTTAATTATATAGAAATTAAGGGCAAAAAAAGCCTTGAGGACATAAAAACTGCCATTGATACCTATCCAATAATGGAAGATAAAAAAGTAGTGATTTGGAGAAATATCGACTTATCTAAAAATAATATAAAAGATTATGAGGAAATTTGTAATTTGATTATTGAAGATATAGAAAATTTAGCAGATTTTTTGACATTTATTATAATATCTGATGAAAGTGTATTTAAAGGAAAATTTTACAAGGCAATCAAAAAAAATGGAAATATTGTAGAAATTGATAGGCTAAATAATAATGAACTTGTTTCTTTTATTGGAAAAAGATTTGTAAAAAATAATAAAAAAATCAAAAAATCTTATATAAATGAAATAATTGATAGGTTTTCATATTTAAATAAAAATTCGCAAATCGACCTTTATGAGGTTGTAAATACAGTGGATAAAATTATTGCAAATTCCGATAAAAGCGAGGTTTTATTGGAAGATGTTCACGACCAATTAGACCAAGTTTTAGATTTAAATATTTTTAATCTCACAGATGCTCTGTCAAAAAGGGATACAAAAACTGCTATGAACACATATTTATTTATGGCAAAGGATATGGATGAAATATTTAAAATTTTCTATATGCTAGTAAGGCATATTAGAAATTTAATCGGAATAAAAATTTTATCAAAAGATTCTTACAATGATTCCTTTATGCAAAAATCTTTGGGCATATCAAGTTTTGAACTTAGAAAAGATAAAAGTTTTATTGAGAATTTTACTTTGGATGAATTATTTGATTTGCAAGATTTTTTATATACTTGCGACTTAAAACAAAAAAGCGAAGATTTTGATATGAATTTAAATATGTTAATTTTTATAGAAAAATTTTCAAAATAAAAAAATCGACTCATTCTAATCTTGGCGACTTTTCTAAGTCGCAAGTTTGAATGAACCGACTAAAAATTAAGCGTTTAATGAATTTAATTTTTTAGCTAATCTTGAAGTTGTTCTACTAGCTTGATTTTTGTGAATTATGTTTTTAGCTGCTGCTTGTTTTACTTTTTTATCAACAGTTTTGAAAAGTTCATTAGCTTTTTCGCTATCATTATTTGCAATAGCTTCTTCAAATTTTTTAACATAAGTTTTTATTTCAGATTTTGCTGATTTATTTCTAGCAGTTTGTTTTCTTGTTACATCAATTCTTTTTATTGCTGATTTAATGTTTGCCATTTTTTCACCCCCAATTTATATCGACTGATTTATTTTACCATAAAACTATATTTATTACAAATCTTTATAAATTTTAAATATTAAAATATTTGGAACTTTTGAGATATTCGTTTATAATTATAAAATGAGAGAGGTGTTATATGACAGAAAAATCTAATGATTTAGAATTTCTTGATTGGATAAAAACAATACTTTTGGCATTGGCAATTGCTTTTGTTATAAAAATTTTTATAATGGATGCAACAAAAGTTGAAGGAAATTCTATGCTAAATACATTACATAGTGGCGATATGCTATTTGTTGATAAAGTTTCAAAACATTTTAAGGGATATAATAGAGGAGACATAGTAATAATTAATGCTCCTGACCAAGAAAATACTTTGTATATAAAAAGAATAGTTGGTATGCCAGGAGATAATATAGAAGTAAAAGATGGAAATGTGTATGTAAACGGAGAAATCTACGAAGAAAATTATATAAATAATGAAGAAACCCTAACAACAAATGAAAATTCATCTTGGCAAGTTGGCGAAGGAGAATATTTTGTTATGGGAGATAATAGACTTCCAAATGCAAGCAATGATTCAAGAAATTTTGGTCCGATTTCCGAAGAAAAAATTGTAGGACATGCATTTTTAAGATTTTTCCCAATTTATGATATAGGATTTGTAGATAAGGAAAACAGATAATGAAGAAAAAAGAGAATATTAGAAATTTTTCTATTATTGCTCATATTGACCATGGAAAATCTACACTTGCAGATAGATTAATTGAGAAAACTGAGTCTGTTGCAAAAAGAGATATAAATGATCAAATGTTAGATAGCATGGAGCTTGAGCAAGAAAGAGGAATTACCATAAAATTAAAATCAGTAAAGTTAAAATACAAGGCTAATGATGGAAAAATTTACGATTTAAATTTGATTGATACTCCAGGCCATGTTGACTTTACTTATGAAGTTTCAAGATCACTAAAAGCTTGCGAAGGAGCAATTTTGGTTGTTGATGCTTCCCAAGGAGTTGAAGCTCAAACTTTGGCAAATACTTATCTTGCACTTGAACAAGATTTAGAAATTTTGCCAGTTTTAAATAAAATTGACCTTGAAAGTGCAAGAGTTGAAGAAACAAAAGAAGAAATAGAAAATCAAATTGGTCTTGATACAGAAAATATTCCCTTGATTTCTGCAAAAACTGGTTTAAATATTGAAGATGTACTTGAAGATATTATAGAAAATGTTCCAGCCCCAGAAGACCATGATGACAAACCATTAAAGGCTTTGATTTTTGATTCATATTATGATTCATACAGGGGAGTAATTTGCTATGTGAGAATTTTTGAAGGAAGTGTAAAAGCAGGCGATGAAATTTTGATGATGGCAAGTGGGAAATCCTACGAAGTAACTGGCGTAGGATATACTATGAAAAATAGGATTGAAACCAAAGAATTAAAAAGCGGAGATGTAGGATTTATTGAAGCAAGTATAAAAGATATTAGAAATGCGAGAGTTGGAGATACAATTACCTTAAAAAACAATCCAACACAAAAAGCACTTTCTGGCTACAAAGAAGTTTTGCCAATGGTTTATTCTGGAATTTATCCAGCTGAAGGAGAATCATTTAACAAATTAAAAGATTCTTTGGAAAAGCTTCAAGTAAATGATGCGTCTTTAGTTTTTGAACAAGAAAATTCACAAGCTCTTGGTGTTGGTTTAAGATGTGGATTTTTAGGTCTTTTGCACATGGATATTATTACAGCAAGACTTGAAAGAGAATATGATTTAGATATAATCGCAACAGCACCATCAGTAATTTATAAGGTAAAAACAAAAGGACACGAAGAAAAAAAATTAGAAAATCCTAATGATTTTCCTCCACCATCAGAAATTGAATATGTAAAAGAGCCAATTACAATTTCTGAAATTATGACTCCAAAAGAATATATAGGACCTGTAATGGAACTTGCTCAAGCAAGAAGAGGAGATCTTATAGATATGTCATATATTGACGAAAATAGGGTTTCAATAAAATATAAAATTCCTTTGAATGAAGTAATCTATAACTTTTTTGATTCTTTAAAATCAAGATCAAAAGGATATGCTTCGCTTGATTATGAAGTTGTAGATTATGAAGAAAGTAATTTAATAAAACTTGATATAAAAATCAATGAAGATAAAGTTGATGCTCTATCTACAATTGTTCACAAAGATTTTGCCTATGCTAGGGGAAGATCAATTGTCGAAAAATTGAAAGATCAAATTCCAAGACAACAATTTGCAATTCCAATTCAAGCAACAATTGATTCAAAAGTTATAGCAAGAGAAACCGTAAAAGCTTTGAGAAAAGATGTAATTGCAAAATGCTACGGTGGAGATATATCAAGAAAGAAAAAACTTTTAGAAAAACAAAAAGAAGGAAAGAAGAGAATGAGACAACTAGGAAGCGTACAAATTCCACAAGATGCCTTCCTTGCTGTTTTGAAATATGATGATGAATAAAAGTTAGGATAAGTCCTAACTTTTTATTTGCAATAATTTAAGGAGAATATATGGAAAAAATTGGAATCTATATTCACATACCTTTTTGTAAGAAAAAATGTTTTTATTGCGATTTTACAGCCTTTCAAAATTTAGAATCTTGGATTGATTCATATTTTGAAAATTTAAAAAAAGAAATAATCTTGTACCAAAAAAATATGAACGTAGAAGTCGATTCTATTTATATCGGTGGAGGTACGCCAACATATGTTGATTATCATTTTATAATTGAGCTTGTAGAAATTTTGAAAAATTTTGATTTAAGTCATGTAAAAGAATTTACAATTGAAGCAAATCCAAATTCTTTGACCTTGGAGAAATTAAAAGCCTACAAGAACTTGGGAATAAATAGAATTTCTCTTGGTGTCCAATCTTTTGATGATAAAGTTTTAAAAAAAATTGGAAGGGACCATAATAAGGAAATTGTCTTAAAAGATATAGAAAATATAAGAAAAGCAGGTTTTAAAAATCTATCTTTAGATATGATTTTAAATCTGCCTGGTGGAAATTTTGATTCTATAAAAAATGATTTGGAGATAATAAAAAAGATAAATCCAGAACATTTATCTTATTATTCTTTAATACTTGAAAAAGGATCACATTTTTATAGTTTGTATAAGAAAAATAAGCTTGATTTGATGGATGATGATTTGGAAAGAGATATTTTTTCTTACATAGAAAAATATTTAAAAGATATAGGATTAAATAGGTATGAAATTTCTAATTTTTCAAAAAAGGGCTTTGAATCCTACCACAATAAAAAATATCGGTCAGAAGGAGGATACCTTGCCTTTGGACTTGGTGCATCTGGATTTTTGTCAAATGTAAGATATAATAACGTAAAAAAATTTGTAAAATATGAAAAATTAATTAATGAAGGAAAATTTCCAATAGAATTTAGAGAATTTATTTCAGAAGATGAAAGAGAAAAAGAATATATAATTTTTAAATTAAGAGAAGTGGAAGGGATCAACTTAAAAGAATTTGAAAATATTTTTGGGCATTCTCTTTTAGAAAAGTATAGTGAAATAGTTGAAAAATTTTATAAAGAAGGATTTTTTGAAATTGATAAAAATTTAAGATTTACTCACAAGGGTTTTGATTTATCAAATGAATTTTATATTGAAATAATATAACTTGCAAAAAGAAATTTACCTAGTATATTATAATTAGCAGTCAGATAATTGGAGTGCTAAATGAGGTGAAAATAATGAACGAGAGAAAGAAGATGATACTCTTTTCCATTATAAACTCATACGTTAATCTTGGAGAGCCTATTGGTTCAAATTCATTACTTAATGAATATTCTCTAGATATTTCGTCTGCAACAATTAGAAATGAGATGAGCACTCTTGAAAAAATGGGGCTTTTAGAAAAAGCTCACACATCGGGAGGAAGATACCCATCTGATAAAGGTTACAGACTTTATGTAAATAATTTATTAGAAAATTCATTAAATGAAAAAGAAGATGAAAATTTAGAAAAAATTCTTGATAAAAGATATGGTAATGTTTCAAAAATTGTGGAGACTGCAACACTGCTTCTTTCAAAAATGACAAATCTTACAGCTGTTTCTTACACAATAAGAAACAATATTACTAAAGTCATAAATTTGGAACTTTTAAAAATTAATCCTAGCATGCTTTTGTTTATAGTTGTTTATGATAACGGAAGTTTAATAAGCGATAGAATTTATATAAGTGAAGAAATTGATGATAAAAAATTAATAGAAATTTCTAGGACTTTAAAACAAAACATTGAAGGAAAAAATTTAAAAGACCTTGCAAAAATTTTTGAAAAAATCAAAAATTCTGGCTTTAAGCAATATGAGAATTTGTTAGATATTTTGGAGAAAAAAATCAACAATGATTCTTTAAGTGATTTGACAAAAGAAGTTATTATAAAGGGACTAGGCAATATTTTTAATTTCAAAGAATTTGAAGATCCAATTAAGGCTAGAGAGTTTATTAAGATATTTGATAGTAAGGAAAGAATTTGGGAATTGATTGAAAATTCTAACAACGAATTACAAATTACTATTGGTGATGAAAATGAGATAAATGAATTGAAAGATAATACAATCATAACTTCACATTTTAATTATGATAAAGACATTGTAGGCCAAATTGGAATTATAGGACTTACAAGAATTGATTATAAGGAAGTTATTTCTGACATCAAACTAATATCAGATTTACTTAGCAAATAATAAGGTAGGTGTTTAAGGTGGACAATGAAAAAAAGCATGATGAAAATGTTGAACAAGAAGAAAATATAGATGAACAATTAGAAGAAATTGATGCTGAAATAGTTGACGAAGATGGCAATGTAGAAAAAGATTCATCAGATGATGATAATGAATACAAAGAAAAATACCAAAGACTATTGGCAGATTTTACAAATTTCAAAAAAAGAGAAGAAAAAGCAAGAGCAGATTTTAAAAAGTTTGCTTCATCAAATTTAATCGAAGAACTTTTACCAGTTTTAGATAATTTTGACAGAGCACTTAAAGATCAAGACGAAGAAGATTCTTTTGTCCAAGGCATAATGATGACAAGAGATTCTTTGTGGAAAGTTTTGGAAAAAGAAGGACTTGAAGAAATCGAATCTGATGGAGTAGAATTTGATCCAAACTTCCATCACGCTTTTCAAACAGAAGAAAACGAAGATTTCAAATCAAATTATATTATAGAAACCTATCAAAAAGGATACAAACTAAATGATAGAGTTATAAGACCAAGTATGGTTAAAGTTGCAAAATAGGAGGAATTAATATGGCAAAAATTATAGGAATTGATTTAGGAACAACAAACTCAGCAGTTGCCGTTATGGAAGGTGGGGATTCAACAATAATCCCAAATACTGAAGGAAACAGAACAACACCATCAGTTGTAGCATTTACAAAAGATGGAGAAAGACTTGTTGGAGAAACTGCAAAAAGACAAGCAATAACAAATCCAGACAGAACAATCTCATCAATCAAAAGAGAAATGGGATCAGATTTTAAAACAAATGAAATTGATGGAAATTCTTACACACCAGAAGAAGTTTCAGCAATGATTTTACAAAAATTAAAATCAGATGCAGAAAGTTATTTAAATGATACAGTAACAGATGCTGTAATTACAGTTCCTGCTTACTTTACAGATGCTCAAAGACAAGCTACAAAAGACGCTGGAAAAATTGCGGGCTTAAATGTAAAAAGAATTATAAATGAACCAACAGCAGCAGCCCTTGCTTATGGAATGGATAAAGAAACTGACCAAGCAAAAATCATGGTTTATGACCTTGGTGGTGGTACATTCGATGTTTCAATTCTAGAAGTTGGCGATGGGGTTTTTGAAGTTTTATCTACAAGAGGAAATAATAAATTAGGTGGAGATGACTTTGATAATAGATTAGTTGAATATTTAGCAGCTGAATTTAAAAAAGAAACTGGCGTTGATTTAACAAAAGATCTTACAGCTATGCAAAGATTAAAAGATGCAGCAGAAAAAGCTAAAAAAGAATTATCTTCAACAAAAACAACAAATGTAAACTTACCATTTATTACAGCAGTTGATGGACAACCAGTTCACTTAGACTTAACAGTTACTAGAGCAAAATTTGATGAATTAACTCACGATTTAGTTGAAGCAACAAGAAAACCAGTAGAAGATGCATTAAAAGATGCTTCATTATCATCAAGCGATATAGAAAAAGTATTACTTGTAGGTGGATCATCAAGAATTCCTGCAGTTCAAGATTTAGTTAAAAATATAATTGGAAAAGAACCACAAAGAGATATAAACCCAGATGAATGTGTTGCACTTGGTGCTGCAATTCAAGGTGGAGTTTTAACAGGAGAAGTTAAAGATTTATTACTTCTTGACGTTACACCACTTTCATTAGGAATTGAAACTCTTGGTGGGGTTGCTACAAAATTAATAGAAAGAAATACAACAATTCCAACTAAAAAATCTCAAATCTTTACAACAGCTGCAGATGGACAAACTGATGTAGATATTCACGTTGTACAAGGCGAAAGAGAAATGGCGGCAGACAACACCACACTTGGTAGATTCCAACTTACAGGAATTCCTGCAGCAAGACGTGGAGTTCCACAAATCGAAGTTACATTTGATATAGATGCAAATGGTATTGTAAATGTATCTGCAAAAGACCAAGGAAGTGGAAAAGAACAAAAAATTACTATCACATCATCAACAAACTTAACTGATGAAGAAATAGATAAAAAAGTAAAAGAAGCTGAAAAATTTGCTGAAGATGATAAAAAGAAAAAAGAAAGTATTGAAGTTAAAAACAATGCAGAATCATTAGTTTATCAAGCAAGAAAAACTCTTGAAGATGCAAAAGTTGAAGGAAGCGAAAAAGATAAGATTGAAGAAAAAATCAAAGATCTTGAAGCTAGCATTAAAGCTGATAATACTGAAGACATCAAAGCAAAAACAGAAGCTCTACAACAAGAAATCTACTCAATGAGTGAAGCAATGTATAAAAACGCTCAAGCAAGTCAAGAAGGTCAAAACGCTGGAAAAGCAGATGATGATGTAGTAGATGCAGATTATGAAGTTGTAGATGACGATGAAGAATAAAAATAAATAAAATTTGAAGAATAGGAAGCCTTGCTTCTTATTCTTTATTTTTATTTTAAATTTTAAAATATAATTTAATTTTTTTATCAAAGTGGTATAATAGTTGAGCTTAGATAAAAAAATAAAATTATAAATTAAGATACTACAAATAAATTAGCAATAATTTATTTTTTTTATATTGGAGGATAAATGAAAGACCCTTATGAATTATTAGAAGTTGACAAAAATGTCACTGATTCTGAATTAAAAAGAAAATATAGGAAACTTGCAAAAAAATACCATCCAGATTTAAATCCAGATGACGAAGAAGCTCAAGAAAAATTTAAAGAAATATCTGAAGCTTACGAAATTTTATCTGATCCACAAAAAAAACGTCAATATGATACTTACGGAGCAGCTGCATTTGAAAATGGTGGAGCTGGTGGATTTTCTGGTGGCTTTGGCGGATTTGATGATATATTTGGGGACATATTTGGAGATATTTTTTCTCAAGGAAGAAGTCAAAATAGAAAAAGACCAAGAAAAGGTTCTGATATTCAACAAGTTGTAAAATTAACTTTCAAAGAATCAGCTTTTGGAATTTCTAAAGAAATTCAAGTAAGAAGAGAAGTTGAATGTGAAACTTGTAACGGCAAAGGTGCAAAAGATGAAAGTAAAATTAAAACTTGTCCTAAGTGTAATGGAACGGGCGTTATAAATAATATAAGCCAAACTCCATTTGGAACTGTTTCTCGCCAAACAACTTGTGATAATTGCCATGGATCTGGAGAAATAATTGAGGAAAAATGTCCGGATTGCCATGGAACAGGAAGAAAAATTAAAAATGAAAAAATCAAAATTGATATACCATCTGGTGTTGAAAATGATTCTGTAATGAGAGTTGTTGGAAAAGGAAATGCTGGAGAAAATGGTGGTTCTTATGGAGATTTGTATATAATTTTAAAAGTTGAAGAACACGAAATTTTTAAAAGAGATGGACTTGATATTTATTATGAGATGCCAATTTCTTTTGCAACAGCAGCTTTGGGTGGAAATGTAGAAGTTCCTACTCTTACAACAACTCAAGAATATCATATCCCAGCAGGAACTCAAACAGGAAGTAAATTTAGAATTAAAAATGAAGGAATAAAATCTGATAGATTTAAAAGACAAGGAGATCTTTATTTTTATGTAAAAGTTATTACTCCAACAAAATTATCCAAAGAACAAAAGGAAAAATTAAAAGAGTTTGCTGAAATATCTGGCGATGAGGTAAAAGAAGACAAGAACTTTTTTGAAAAATTAAAGGATTTGTTTGATTAATGAAAAAAACATTTAATATAAAAACTTTAGGATGTAAAGTAAACCAATATGAATCAGAGGCCATAGAAGAATTATTTAAAAAAAGAGGATTTGAAAAAAAAGAAGAAAATACTGATATTTATGTTATAAATACTTGCACAGTAACAAATATGAGCGATAGAAAATCCAGACAAACTATTTCAAAAGCTAGAAAAGAAAACAAAGATGCAGTAATTGCAGTAATTGGTTGCTATTCACAGGTAAAGGCTGATGAAGTAAAAAAAATTGATGGCGTTGATATAATTTTGGGTTCTAGAAATAAAGAAGAAGTGGTTGACCTTTGCGAAAATTTTATTAAAAATAATAAAAAAATGGAAGATGTAGAAGAATTTTCAATTGGAGAGGCAATTGAAGATTTGGAAATTTCAAATCAAAGTGATATGACTCGTGCTTATATAAAAATCCAAGACGGTTGCAATATGTATTGCTCATATTGTTTGATTCCTTATGCAAGAGGAAATATTGCATCAAGGGATTTGGTTTCAATAATTGATGAGGCAAAAAGACTTAGGGATAATGGATATAAGGAAATTGTCCTTACTGGAATTCACGTTGCAAGTTATGGAAAAGATTTTGATTTGGATATTTCATTAATAGATGTAATTGAACACATCGCAAAAATTGATGGGATAGAAAGAATTAGATTATCATCAATGGAGCCAAGGCATATTGATAGGGGATTTTTGCAAAGAATGAAAGATACAAAAAAAGCCTGTGATCATTTTCATTTATCCCTCCAATCGGGTTCTGATGATGTTTTAAAATTAATGAATAGAAAATATACCACAAAAATTTTTAAAGAAAAAGTAGATTTGATTAGGGAATATTTTCCAAATGCTGGACTTACAACAGATATAATTGTAGGTTTTCCAAATGAAAGCGAAAAAAATCACGATGAAACTAAAAATTTTGTAAAAGATATTAAATTTTCCAAAACTCATCTTTTCAAATATTCAAAAAGAGATGGAACGAAGGCTGCTAGTATGAAAAATCAAGTTGATGGAAACATTAAAAAACGTAGGTCAAAGGAATTATCTGAAATTGAAAAAGAAATTTCTCATAAATTTTTAGATAAGCAAATTGGAAAAACTCTTTCAGTTTTATTTGAAACAAAAACAGAACTTGATGGATATAGGTCAGGATATTCTACAAATTATTTAAGGGTTCATAGCAAGGATAGAGTAGAAATTAATGAAATAAAAAATGTAAAAATAACTCAACGAATAGATGATTATTTGATTGGAGAAATAATAGATTAAGTCAGCTAAGCTGGCTTTTTTTTATGAAAATTATTGTATATAATTTATTTATTTACTATAAATTATATAAAAATTTTGAATTTTATTTTTTATTGTTCTATAATTAAATTGAATTAATTATATACATAAGGAGGATTTATGGTATTATTTTTTGTAGGTCTTGCCTTTCTTATTTTGGGGGGAGTTTTTTATTCAAAAGTTGTTGAAGGTCAATTTCAACCTGATGATAGACAAACTCCAGCTTTAAGAAAAGCAGATGGTGTAGATTATGTAAAAATGAGTAAAAATAAGAACTGGCTAATTAACTTGTTAAATATTGCTGGTACTGGACCAATTCTTGGACCAATCCAAGGAATTTTATTTGGACCAATTGCATTTTTGGCTATTCCTCTTGGATGCGTTTTTGCTGGAGCTGTGCATGATTATTTTACTGGTATGATTTCAATGAGAAATGGTGGAAGTCAAGTACCAAAACTTGTTGGAAAATATTTAGGAACAAATGTCAGAAGAATTTATAATGTTATTATTGCGATTCTTTTGCTTTTAACAGGAACTGTTTTTGTTTATACTCCTGGAGATTTGATTTCAAATGATATTATGGGACTTGACCCTAATTCAAATGTTATTTGGATAATTTATGGATTGATTTTTGCTTATTATATTCTTTCAACAATCTTACCAATTGATAAATTAATTGGAAAAATTTATCCGATTTTTGGAGCATTTTTACTTATTTCTTCAGTTGGAGTTTTTATTGGAATTATTATGAAAGGGCTTCCATATCTTCAATTTGAAGGCTATGGATTATTATATGATCATCCAGCAGGACAAAAATTTATTCCTTCATTTTTTATAACTGTAGCTTGTGGTATTCTTTCAGGATTCCATGGCTCACAAGTTACTCTTGTTTCAAGAACTGTTTCTAAAGAAAAAGAGGGAGTAGCTACGTTTTATTCTACAATGATTACAGAAGGACTAATTGCAATGATATGGGCAGCAGGAGCTCTTGTTTTATTTTCATCTGGAAAAGCACCACTTGATACTGCTGGAACATTAATGGTTGGACAAATTTCTAAAAATTTCATGGGTTCAATTGGTGGATATTTGGCAATAATTGGTGTAATAGTTCTCCCAATTACAAGTGGAGATACAGCATTTAGATCACTTAGACTTATAGTTTCAGAAGAATTAAACATTGATCAAAGATCAAATGCAAAAAGAGCAGGCGTTGCAGCAGTTTTATTTGTCCCAGCAATAGCAATTTTATATTTTGCAAAATCAAATCCTAACGGATTTAATATTTTATGGAGATATTTTGGTTTTACAAATCAACTTGTGGCAGTATTTGCCCTAGGAGTTGCTACAACTTATTTGATAACACAAAACAAAAATTATTTTATAACTTTAGTACCAGGAATATTTTATACTTTTATAGTATTTACATTTATTATAAGTGCAAAAAATATTGGCTTTGGACTTGATATTAAAATATCTTATGTAATTGGAGCAATTCTTGCAATACTTTATGCAGTATTTGTTGTGAAAAATGCAAATAAAAGAAGAAACGAAATAAATAATATTGTATTAGATTAATTCACTAAAAGATCAGAGCAATCTGGTCTTTTTTTATTGAAAATAATAAAAAAATATAAAAGCAATTTTAAAAATTTCTTAGTATCTTTAAACTAAAATAACCGCCAATTTGGCGGTTAAAATATTTGGAGCTGGAAACAGGACTTGAACCCGCAACCTTTTGTTTACGATACAATTGCTCTACCGATTGAGCTATTCCAGCATATAAATTTATTATACGAAAATTTAAAATTTATTCAATATAGATAGATTTCAATTTTTTTTTATATTTGGTATAATTATTTCAAAGGTGGTAATATGAATAATTTAAATTATGATGGAATATATGATATTTTAAACAAAATGAATTTGCCATTAGTAATTATAGTTTTAATTTTAGGACTTGCTATTTTGTTTTTAATATCAAAAATTTTAATAAAGGCTGGTTTATTTTTATTAGTAATGACCTTTATTTTCGATTTTATTATGAGGGTTTTGCCGATAGATATTTACCAAAATTATCCTAGTATTAAGCTTATTATAAATATATTGTATGCTTTGGGATTTTTTATTTTTGCCTATAAAAATATAAAAAGAATAATGAAAAATAAGAGGAAAAAAGAACTTTTTAAAGACAAGAATCCAGTAAAAAAACAAAAGTCTGATAAAAATCCTATAAAAAGTTTTTTCGCATACACAGGCTCACTTCCATTTTTGATTATGCTTTTATTAAATGTATTTAATCCCGGAGGTGGAATTTATAAAAATATTTTAAACTTACTTACAAGCCTATCTTTTTTATTTATGGTATTTACAACTTTATACAATACATATAAAAGAGTTGATACATTTAAGGGAAATACAGGCAGAATGAGGTTTGATGATTTAAATATTCCTTTTAGAAAAAATTCTCAAAACAAAAGCAAAAATTCAGATAGAAAAGTTTTGAAAAAAGAAGAAAACGAACAAGTAGAGGATGATTTAGAAAAAACTCAAACAAAAAGATTAAATTTGAAAGATATAGATAAAAAACTAAATGAAAATGTGAATGAAGAAATAAATTTATATGATTTTAGAGATAAAATGAATCAAAATGATTTGATCAATCTTATAAATGACAAAAACAGCAAACTTGTCACAATGATTTCTCTTACAAATTTGGCTGATGGAGTAAAAAAATCTTATAAATCAGACAAGTGTAAAGCTGATATTAGACAAGATGATGAATACAAGCTTGATTTGGAATTTGAAAATTTTAATGACTATGATTACGGAAGATTTATTGATTTGCTTTTGGATTATTCAAAAAATAGGTCAAAATATAAATTCCAACTTGATTTGATTCCACAAAAAGCAAAAAATTCAAAGGTAGTATTTTATGATCCATCAAACCTATATGAGCTTGATAGGTCATTTGGAAATGAATTTCAAGGAAGAACAATTTCTATGAATTTCCCAAAATATAAAATAAATTATATAACAGAAAATTAAATTAAAGCTGGTGAAAATTATTAATCAATAATGGTTTTTGCACCAGCTTTTTTATTTTGTGAAAAATTCTATATAATAAAGGGAGAATAATATTTAGAAGTCACTGTCTAATAAATCTTCAATATTTACTGAAATATCTTCTTTATTATTTTCTTGGGAAATATTATCTAACAGTAAATATAAATTATCGTTATAATTTAATTTAAAAATATCATTAAAAGCTTGTTCAAAATAAATACTATTATTTTCTTCATAAATTGAGCTTATAATAAAACCACCATCTTTAATTTTGAATGTAACTATAATAAATTCTTCTTTATCAGGGAAATTTGAAGTACTTATCTTTTTTGTTTTTTCTGAATCTTTTATTATATTTAAAAATTTATTTATATGTGATTTTTTATAAACTTCTCTTTTCTCAACTCCTCTATCATTAATAACTCTAATAAATGTAATACTACTAATATCATCTGGTTTAGGTATCTTTACTTTTTCATTATTAGTTTTATATTTAAAAATCAAACTAAGACTAATGATTATAATAGCTGAAATTAATAAAAATATTTTTTTCTTTTTCTTCATAATCTTTCTCCTTTTATATTTTATATTAAAAATTTGTAGTAATTTATATAGTAACCATACTGGATTAAAATCTAATATAAAAGTTTTAAAGTTATACTACTTTCACAAATTTTAATAATTCTTAAATATTATATTCTATTTTTTCGAATTAATGACCTATTAGGGTATAGTATATTTGTATTTAAAGAAATATATTAATTAAAAAATATAGGAAATATCCTATATTTTTGTGATTTTAGATTGAATTAGTGAGGTAATAATGGAAATATCAAAAATTCTTTCCGATGAATTGAATATTAATCAAAAAAGTATCGATGAGGTTATAAAATTATTAGATGAAGGCTCTACTGTTGCTTTCATTGCAAGATATAGAAAAGAAAAAACTGGTGGCTTAAAAGATACTGAAATTAGAGATATTGAAAGTGGACTTACAAGGCTTAGAAATTTTGAAAAAAGAAAAGAAGAAATTCTTACTTCTTTGGAAAATCAAGAAAAGCTTGATGATGAATTGAAAGAAAAAATTGAAAAGGCAAAAACATTGACTGAGCTTGAAGATATATATGCTCCTTTTAAGAAAAAAAGAAAAACAAGAGCTGATAAGGCAAAAGAGCTTGGTCTAATGGAGCTTTTGGATGAGATTTTGATGAATGCAACAAGTCAAGAAGAAGGTCTTGAACTTGCAAAAAAATACATAAAAGAAGGCGTAGAGGATGAAGTTGATGCTATAAATAAATCTTTGGATATTTTGGCAGAAGATGTTGCAAATAACATTGAGGCAAAAAATATAATTAGAAGAGATGGACTTGTTAGGGCAAGAATTTTGGCAGAAAAAAAAGAAGATGAAGATTTAATTTATGAAAATTATTATGGTTTTGATGAAAAAATTAAAAATTTAAAGCCTTTTCAAATTTTAGCCTTAAATAGGGCAGAAAAAAATAATGATTTGACTGTAAAATTAGAATTTACAGATAATTACAATCTAACTTTAATCAAAAATCTTTATAAATCCAACAATGATTATACAGAATCTTTGATAAAAAAAGCTATTGAAGATTCATACAAAAGGCTTTTAATTCCTACAATAACAACTGAAATAAAAAATAAGCTTACAGAAAATGCCGAAAATGAATCAATTAAAGTTTTTTCAAAAAATTTGAAGCCATATATTTTACAAAGACCTATCAAAGATAAAAATATAATTGGTCTTGATCCAGGTTTTAGGACAGGTTGTAAGGTTGCTGTTATTGATAAGCACGGAAAATATTTGGATCAGGCTGTAATTTATCCAGTAAAACCTCACTCTAAAGAAAAAGAATCTATTGAGATTTTAAAAAATTTAATTAGTAAATACGATGTTGATATAATTGCTTTGGGAAATGCAACTGCAAGTAGGGAAACTGAAATTGTTGTAAATAAATTATTAAAAGAAGTTGATGGTGTTTCTTATGCAATTGTAAATGAAGCAGGAGCTTCTGTTTATTCTGCATCAAAGCTTGGGGAAGAAGAATTTCCAAATCTTGATGTTACAATTAGAGGTGCAGTTTCAATGGCAAGAAGACTTCAAGATCCTATGGCAGAGCTTGTAAAAATTGATCCAAAACATTTGGGCGTTGGACAATATCAACATGATATAAATCAAAAAAAATTAGACGATGAGCTTGAAAAAGTTGTAGAAGATAGTGTAAATGAAGTTGGCGTCAATATAAATAATGCATCTTACAAATTATTATCTTATGTTTCTGGATTAAATTTAAATCTTGCAAAAAGAATCGAAGAAGATTTTAAAAATGGTGCGATAAAAGAAAGAAAAGACTTAAAAAAAGTTAAAGGTCTTGGAGATAAAACTTATAAAATGGCAGCAGGATTTTTGAGATTTCCTGACTCTCCAAACTTTTTAGATAATACGGCAGTTCATCCAGAAAGCTATAAAATAGCAAAAAAACTTGTAGATTATAATTTGGATGAAATTGATTTAGAAAAATGTGCTGACGAACTTGAAGTAGGTGTTTTAACATTAAAAGATATAATTGAAGAATTAAAAAAACCAGGACGTGATCCAAGAGATGAACTTCCAGAAGTTGTTACAAAAAGTGAAATTTTATCAATAGATGATTTGAATGAGGGAGATGTTTTGGAAGGAACTGTAAGAAATATTACAGAGTTCGGTTGCTTTGTTGATATTGGAGTAGGAATTGATGGACTTGTTCATATATCAAATATGAGTGATAAATTTATAAAAGATCCAAATGAGATTGTTACAAATTCTGATATAATAAAAGTAAAAGTAATAGAAATTGACAAAAAAAGAGAAAGAATTGGTTTGTCAATGAAAAATTTAAAGGAGAAGTAAATGTTTGATTTTTTTAAAAAGAAAAAAAAGGAAGAAAAAATCGTATCTATAGCAAGTCCAGTAAAAGGAAAAGTTGTAAAATTAGAAGAAGTGCCAGATCCAGTTTTTGCAGAAAAAATGGTTGGAGATGGATTTGCAGTAGAACCTGAAAATGGCGAAGTTTTTGCTCCGGTAAGTGGAGAAGTTACTTTACAACCAGAAGGATACCATGCGATCGGAATAAAAACACAAGAAGGACTAGAAGTATTAGTACATTTTGGACTTGAAACTGTAGAATTAAAAGGCGAAGGCTTTACTCCACATGTTAAAGTTGGAGATATGGTTAAAAAAGGCGATAAGGTATTGTCAGTAGATATTGAAAAAATAAAAGACAAAGTGCCTTCAATAATTACACCTTGCATTGTCGCAAATTTGGAAGAAAATATTTTATCAGAAATAAATTTTGATGCAAATTGTGGCGAAGAAGTTCAAAAAGTTACAATCGTAGAATAATTGATTAAAAAAACTAAGTGTGATAATATTTTTAAGGATAAAAATTTAAAAAGCGGAGGATAAATGAGATTATCGAATTATTATATGCCTACATTAAGAGATGATCCTCAAGATGCAGAAACACAAAGTCATAAGCTTTTGGTAAGAGGAGCTTTTATTAGAAAAACTTCATCAGGAGTTTATTCCTACTTGCCATTAGGAATGAAAGTTATAAATAAAATTGAAAATATTGTAAGAAAATCTATGGAAAAATATGATTCTATAGAAGTAAGTACATCAGTTTTACAAAGTAAAGATATTTGGGAAAAATCTGGTAGATGGCAAAATTTTGGACCGGAAATGTTTAAAATAAAAGATAGACACGACAGAGAATTTTGTCTTGGACCAACTGCCGAAGAACAATTTACAAATTTAATTAAAGACGAATTAAATTCATATAAGCAACTTCCATTAAATTTATACCAAATAGTTTCAAAATTTAGGGATGAAAAAAGACCAAGATTTGGAATAAATAGGTCAAGAGATTTTATAATGAAAGATGCTTATTCATTTGACGTTGATATGGAAGGCTTGGAAAAATCTTACCAAAAAATGTGGGATGCTTATGTAGAAGTTTTTGATGCCCTAGACCTTGATTATAAAATTGTTGAGGGAGATTCTGGAGCTATGGGTGGAAATATAAGCCACGAATTTATGGCACTTGCAGAAACAGGAGAAGGCGAAATTTTTTATACAGAAAATTCAAATTACGCAGCAACTGATGAATCTGCAAAATTTTTCCTAGAAATTGACGAAAATGAAAAAGAAAAGGAATTAGAATTAGTTGAAACAAAAGATGCAAAAACAATTGAAGAAGTTTCAAATTTTCTAAAAATAGATGAAAATAAATGTGCCAAAGCTGTAGACTTATTGGTAAAAGGCGAGCCAGTTCTTGTTATTGTTCCTGGAGATAGGGAATTAAATATGGCAAAATTAATTTCTTATTTACAAGTCCCAGAACATGAAATAGAAATGATGGATGATGAAACAATAAAAAAAATCACTGGAGCAGAACCAGGTTTTACTGGTCCAAAAGATTTAAAAGAAGATGTGAGAGTTATTGTTGATAAGTCAATTACAAGATATAAAAATATGGTAATTGGAGCAAATAAAACTGACCACCATTATATAAATGCAAATTATAAGAGAGATTTTGATGGAGAAGTTTGCGAAGATTTATTGACAGCAAAAGAAGGAGATCTTTCACAAGATGGAAAAGAAAAACTTCAACTTGCTCGTGGAATTGAAGTAGGAAATATCTTCCAATTGGGAACAAAATATTCCGAAAGTCTTGAGGCCTATTTCTTGGATGAAAACGGAAAACAAAAACCATTTATAATGGGCTCTTATGGAATAGGAATTACAAGATCAATTTCTGCAATTATTGAGCAACATTACGATGAAAATGGAATAATTTGGCCAACAAAAGTTGCTCCATTTGAAGCTTGGATAACTCTTGTAAACAAAAACAATGAAGAGCAAAAAGAAATAGCAGAAAAAATCTACAATAAATTATTAGATGCAGACATTGAAGTAATGCTTGATGATAGGAAAGAAAGAGCTGGAGTTAAATTTAATGACAGAGACTTGGTTGGAGTTCCTTATAGGATTACTGTAGGAAAAGATGCAAAAGATGATATGGTAGAATTTTCAAAAAGATCTGATATGGAAAATTTAAAAATGCCAACAGATGAAGCTATCGAAAAAATTATATCTTCAATAAAAGATGATTTATGCAAATAGTTGATTATAAAATTTCAAAAGAATTTTTAAAAAAGATATTAGTTGATAATAAAAAAATAATAGCCCTATTTCATGCAAATTGGTCAAGCTCTTCGAATTTAATGAAAAAAAACTTTTTAAAAGAAGAAGAAGAAGACTCATATAAAAATATAAAAAAAATGATTATAGACATTGATAAAAATAGGGAATTAATCAAAAAATTGGGTATTAATCAAATACCATCTTTAGTTTCTATTACTAAAGATAGTCTAAACGAAAATGATTTTATAATAAATTCATTAAGGAGTATTTAAGGAGCAAATATGTTAGTTAATGCAAAAGAAATGTTAGATAAGGCTTATGAAAATGGTTACGGAATTGGACAATTCAATATAAATAACCTTGAATGGACAAAGGCAATACTTGAAGCTTGTGAGGAAAAAAAATCAGCAGTTATTTTGGGAGTATCAGAAGGTGCTGCAAAATATATGGGTGGATTTAATGTAGTTAGTAAAATGGTTGAAGGACTTGATAAAGATTTAAATATCACAGTACCAGTTGCTCTTCACTTAGACCACGGTTCATACGAAGGAGCTAAAAAAGCACTAGAAGCAGGTTTTACATCAATAATGTTTGATGGTTCAAGCCTACCAATAGATGAAAATATAGAAAAAACAAAAGAAATTGTTGAGTTATGTCATTCCAAAAATGTTTCTGTAGAAGCAGAAGTTGGTGGAATCGGTGGAGAAGAAGATGGAGTTGTTTCTGCAGGAGAATTAGCAGATCCTGAAGAATGTAAAAAAGTTGCATCACTTGGCATTGATTTCTTAGCAGCAGGAATTGGAAATATTCACGGAGTATATCCTGAAGATTGGCAAGGACTTAATTTTAAAAGACTTGAAGAAATCAAAGAAGCAGCTGGAAAAATTCCTCTAGTTTTACACGGAGGTACAGGAATTCCAGAAGAACAAGTTAAAAAAGCTATCGAAAGAGGAGTTTCAAAAATAAATATTAATACTGAATGCCAAATAGTATTTACAGAAGCTACAAGAAAATATTTTGAAGAAGGTAAAGATAAAGTTGGCAAGGGATTTGACCCAAGAAAAGTATTAAAACCAGGTTTTGAAGCAATCAAAGATAAGGTTAGAGAAAAAATAGAATTTTTCGAATGTGAAAATTCAGCAGAAAAATAAAAATAAAATCGGAGCCTTTTGGCTCCGTATATTTTTATTTGTAAAGGAATAATATGGATATAAATATAAATGATTTAGATAAGCTAAAGTTAGATGAACTAAGAGAAATTGGAAAAAATCTTTCGATTAAATCTCTTTCATCTTACAGAAAAAATGAGCTTGTAGAAATAATTAAAGAGGCATATAGCAATAGTAAAAATTTTGAAAATAATGAAAGTTCTAGCAATGATTTAGATGATTCAAATGAGAATTTTGATCTTGGAGAAAAATTTAATTGCGAAGGACTCTTAGACCTTCACGAAGATGGTTTTGGATTTTTAAGAACTGAGCTTTATGAATCTAGCAATGATGATATATATGTTTCTCCTAAACAAGTTAAAATGTTTAGACTAAAAACAGGTGATTTTATTAAAGGAATTGCCAGAGTAAAAAAAGATAAAGATAAATTTTCTCCCTTAATTTTCGTATCAGATGTAAATGGCTTAAAGGCAGCAGATGCTTTTAATAGGTCAAATTTTGAATCACTCACACCAATTTACCCAAATCAAAAATTAAAACTTGAAACAAGAAAAGATAAAATTTCTCAAAGAATAATAGATATTATTGCGCCTATAGGAAGAGGACAAAGAGGACTTATTGTATCTCAACCAAAAGCTGGTAAGACTACTTTGATTAAGGATATTGAGTGTGCTCTTGAAAAAAACTTTGATGATTTAAAAATTTTGGTTTTATTGATTGATGAAAGACCAGAAGAAGTTACAGATTTTAAAAGATTTGTAAATCAATACAGGGACAAAGATAATGAACTCACAAGAACAGAAGTTGCAGCATCAACTTTTGATAAGGCTCCTCAAAATCATATTTATATGCAAGAGATGGTTCTTGAAAGAGCAAAAAGACTTGTGGAAGATAATAAAGATGTTGTAATTTTATTAGATTCAATTACAAGGCTTGCAAGGGCTTATAATATTATGACTCCACAATCAGGAAGAACTCTTTCTGGAGGTCTTGATCCTTTGGCTTTAATTGGCCCAAAGAAATTTTTTGGCGCTGCAAGAAATATTGAAAACGGTGGATCTCTTACAATTATTGCAACAGCTCTTGTCGATACAGGATCAAGAATGGATGATATGGTTTATGAAGAATTTAAGGGAACTGGTAATATGGAATTGCATCTTGATAGAAAGCTTGCCCAAAGAAGAATTTTCCCAGCCATTGATATAGAAAAATCATCAACAAGAAAAGATAATTTATTATTGAGTAACAAAGAGCTTGAGGCAGTTTATAAACTTAGAAATTCTGATATGAAAGATAAGATGGATTTCACAAATGAATTAATTAATTTAATGGCAAAATGCAAATCAAATGATGAATTTGTAGAACTTATAAATAAAACTTACAAAAATTAGCCATAAATTTATTATATAAGTTATAATGAAGATGTAATAAATTAAGTTAGGAATTTTTATGAAAGTTAAAGCTAAAACTATAATAAATATTACAAGTATTCTTATAATTTTAATTTCTATTTACTTAGGCTACAAGGGTTATAAGCTAGGAATATTTACATCAGTTGCAAGTCTTCAAAAATTTTTGCAACAATACGGGATTTGGGCTCCACTAATTTTTATGATTTTGCAAATAATCCAAATCATAATTCCAGTTATACCAGGTGGAATTACTACAGCTTTTGGAGTTGTTATGTTTGGACCTTTGTGGGGCTTTGTTTATAATTATATTTCCATTTGCCTTGGTTCTATTATAGTATTTTTAATTTCTAGATTTTTTGGAAAAGAAGTTGTGCTTGCAATTTTTGGCGAAGAAAATTTTAAAAAATATGATAAGTGGTTAAATCACGAAAAATATGATAAATTTTTTGCTTGGGCTATTTTACTTCCAGTAGCTCCTGATGATTTTTTGTGTTATTTTTCAGGACTTACTGATATGAAATTAATAACTTTTGTAAAAATAATTATTTTTTGTAAGCCTCCTTCAATATTTATTTATTCGATGGGACTTGTTTTGGGAATCAAAACAATATTTAAAAGTTTTGCTTGAAAGATAAATATTCCTATGGTATAATCATTATTGCTTATTGAAAGAGACAAGAAGAGGTGTTTATATGAAAAAAGAACTACATCCAGAATACCACCAAGCAAAAGTTACTTGCACATCATGTGGTAATGAATTCACTGTTGGTTCAACAGAAGAAGAAATCAAAGTTGAAGTATGTTCACAATGCCATCCATTTTATACAGGAAAACAAAGATTTTCTGACCGTGGTGGTAATGTAGAAAAATTCAATAAAAAATATGGAAGAAATAAATAAGGTTAGGTTTCTAACCTTATTTTTTATATGTATTTATGAAAATTAAAGATATTTTAGAAAAAAACAATAATGATTTGATCATTGCTCTTACATATTTATTAAATACTAACAAAAATTTATTGTTTCTTAATAAAGAAGAAGCTTTAGATGAAAAAATAGAAAATGAATTAAAAATAATTAATGATAAAATAAATGAAGGTTATCCACTCCAATATGCAATTGGCAAGTGGAATTTTTATGGTTTAGATTTATTAGTAGATAAAAGAGCTTTAATACCAAGGTATGAAACAGAAATTTTGGTAGATCTTATAATTAATGATAATTCAAATAATAAAAAAATTCTTGATATAGGCACAGGAAGCGGAGCGATTTCTCTTGCTCTTTCAAAAAATCTAAAAGATTCTAAAATTATTGGAGTAGATATATCAAAAAAAGCCATAGACCTTGCAAATGAAAATAAGATTAAGTTAAATATTAATAACGTAGAATTTAAAGAAAGTGATATTTTTTCAAATATTGATGAAAAATTCGATATAATAGTTTCAAATCCACCTTATATAAATAAGGAAGATTTTGAAAAACTTGATAATAAATTATATTATGAACCTCAAAATGCTCTTTATGGTGGAGAAGATGGTTTATATTTTTATAAGAAAATAATAAAAAATGCAAAAAACTTTCTAAATAAAAATGGTAAAATATATCTAGAGATAGGTTATGATCAAAAAGATTCTATAAGTGATTTATTAGAAGAATATGGATATAAACAAATAGAATCCTACAAGGATTTTAATGATTTTGATAGGATAATTAAAGCTTGTATCTAAGGAGGATATATGTTAGAAAATCTAGAACATATGAGAGAAAATTTCAAAGAATTAGAAAAAAAACTTGCTGATCCTGAAGTTTTGTCTGATACTGAAAGGTTTAAAAAAGTTTCAAGAGAATATAATCAATTAAAACCAATTGTTGAAAAATACAATCAAATAAGATCAGCAGAAGATATGATAAATGAAAATACTGAGCTTTTAAAAGAAGCTGATGACAAGGAAATGATTGATCTTTTGAAATCTGAAATTGATGAAAATAAAAAAAATCTTGAAAAATATAATGAAGATTTAAAAGTTTTACTTATACCAACTGACCCTAACGATCACAAGGATGTAATTGTAGAAATTAGAGCAGGAGCTGGTGGAGAAGAAGCAGGACTTTTTGCTGGAAATCTTTACAGAATGTATCACATGTATGCCGATAAACAAAAATATAAAACAGAAGATATTGACGTATCAAGCCAAGGAATCGGCGGAATGAAAGAAGCAACTTTTATTGTAAGAGGTGAAGGCGCTTATTCAAAATTAAAATATGAATCTGGAGTTCACAGAGTTCAAAGAGTTCCAGAAACAGAATCAGGTGGAAGAATTCATACTTCAACAGCGACAGTTGCTGTTTTGCCAGAAGCTGATGAGGTTGATATAAAAATAGATCCAAATGATATAAGAACAGATGTTTATAGGTCAAGTGGAAACGGTGGACAAAGTGTAAACACAACAGATTCTGCCGTAAGGCTAACCCACATTCCAACAGGACTTGTAGTAACTTGCCAAGATGAAAAATCTCAAATTAAAAATAAAGACAAGGCAATGAGAGTTTTAAGGGCAAGACTATATGAAATAGAAGAGCAAAAAAGGCAAAAAGAAATTTCAGATAACAGAAAATCTCAAGTGGGAACAGGAGATAGGTCTGAAAGAATTAGAACTTACAATTACCCACAAGGAAGAATAACAGACCACAGGATAAACAAAACTATTTATCAATTAGATGATTTTTTAGATGGAAATATTGAAGAGATGATAGAATCTTTGATAACTGAAGACCAAACTAGAAAATTAAAGACAATGGGAGAAGACTAATTGTTTGAAATTCTTGCAAAAAGATTTGTAAAAGATTATAAATCTACTGATAAACAAAGAGTAAGATTAAAATTAATTTCTTTATCTGGTTTAGTTGGAGTATTAATTAATATATTTTTGTTTTTAATAAAAATAAGTATAGGAATAATCGCATCTTCTTCAGCAGTAATGGGAGATGCTTTCAATAATATGAGCGATGCCCTTACTAGTTTAATTACTTTGGTTGGAGCAAAGGCAAGTAGCAAACCAGCCGATACAAACCATCCTTACGGACATGGTAGGAGTGAATACATAGCAAGTTTTTTGGTTTCAATTCTTATTATGTTTGTAGGATTTTTGCTATTTACAAGTTCTATAGATAGTTTTTATAAAGGAAATTTACCAAAACTTTCTAAACTTAGTATAATAATCCTTGTTATTTCTTTAGGATTTAAATTTTACATTTATTTTTTAAATAAAAACTTAGACAAAAAACTAGATTCTAAATTAAATTACGCAGTAATGATAGATGCAAGAAATGACATATTGTCAACAATTTCTATTATTTTTGCTGTAATTATACAAAAATATATAAGTTTTAACCTTGATGCACTTTTGGGTATAATTTTATCCATTATTGTCTTTAAACCAGGTTTAGATTTGTTTATAGATACAATAGATAAGTTATTGGGAAAAGGAATCAGTGAAGACCTTCATAAAAAAATTGAAGAAATAATTCTTTCTGGCGACTTTGTCCATGGCTATCACGATTTAAAAATTCATGAATATGGTAGAGGAAAGCTTGTAGGAAGTTGCGATGTAGAAGTTCCATCAAATATAAGTGTAGGAATAATGCATCAAGCAGTTACAAATATTGAACTTAGACTTTTAAATGAGTTAAATATTTCTATAACCATACACATGGATCCAACTTATTGCTTAATAGAAAATGAAGAAAACAAAAAAATAATTGAGAAATTAAGAAAGTCAGTAAAAAATGCAAACAGAGATATTGAAAATAGATAGAGAAAATATAGATGAAAATATCCTAAACCATGCAGCTGAAATAATCAAAAAAGGAGAATTAGTTGCTTTTCCCACAGAAACAGTATATGGTTTGGGAGCAGATGGATTAAATCCAAAAGCAGCTAAAAAAATTTTTAAGGCAAAAAATAGACCAGAAGATAATCCATTGATTCTTCATATAGATGAAGATTATAAATTGGACGAATTGGTTGAAAAGGTTGATGATAGGACAAAATTTTTAATTAAAAATTTGTGGCCAGGTCCTCTTACTGTAATCCTTAAAAAAAGTTCAATAATTCCTGATATAATTACAGGTGGAGGAGATACAGTTGCTGTTAGAAGACCAAAAGATAAACTTGCAAGAGAGTTTATAAAATATTGTAATACACCTATTGCGGCGCCTTCAGCAAATATTTCTGGCAGACCTTCCCCAACAAATGCAAAAGATGTTTATTATGACATGAATGGAAGAATTCCACTAATAATTGATGGAGGAAGTTCAGATATTGGAATTGAATCAACTGTAATTGATATGAGTTTGGAAAATCCTTGTATATTAAGACCAGGATATTACACTTATGAATACATAAAAAAATTTATTCCAAATGTTTGTTTGGATGATTCATTGGTTGATGATTCAAAAGTTCCAAGATCTCCTGGTCAAAAATACAAACATTATGCGCCAAAAGCAGAAATGAAAGTTTTTGTTGGAGATAAAAGTGTAGAAAAAATAAAAGATTTAGCTTTGAAATATAAAAATGAAGGCAAAAAAGTAGGGATTTTAGTTTTTGATAAGGATACTGAAAAATTTTCAGCTTTTACTACACTTTCTTTAGGAAATAAAGATAATTTAATAGAAATGAGCCACGTTCTTTTTGAAGCTTTAAGAGATTTGGATAGAAAAAATGTAGATATAATTCTTGCTGAGGGAGTTAAAGACATTGGGCTTGGAAAGAGTATAATGAATAGGATGAAAAAATCCGCATCTGGAAATATTTTTAATTTGTAAAGGAGAAATAATGGGCAAAGTAACAATTTTGGATCACCCAGTGATCAAACATAAAATTTCAATTTTAAGAGATAAGAATACAGGTTCTAATGAATTTAGATCAATTATAAAAGAGATAACAATTCTTTTAGCTTATGAAGCAAGTAAGGATTTTACTTTAGAAGAATATGATATAGAAACACCAATTTGCAAAACTACAGGTTATAGACTTTCTGGAAAAAAACTTGGAATTATTCCAATCCTTAGAGCAGGTCTCGGTATGGTTGATGGATTAATTGAAGTTTTCCCAGCAGCAAGAGTTGGTCATATAGGAATGTATAGGGATGAAAAAACAATGAAACCTATTGAATATTATTTAAAGATTCCTAAAGATTCTAACAAAAGAGATATGTTAGTAATTGATCCTATGCTTGCAACTGGTGGTTCAGCTTGTGATGCCATCCAAAGATTAAAAGAAAAAGGCTGTACTTCTTTAAAATTATTAAATATAATTGCAGCACCTGAAGGAATTAAAAGAGTTCAAGAAGAACACCCAGATGTAGATATTTATATTGCTCAATTGGATGAAAAATTAAATGATGATTGTTATATAGTGCCAGGACTTGGAGATGCTGGAGATAGGTTGTTTGGTACTAAATAAGGGGATAGTATGAGTAAAGAAGAAATATTAGTAGTAAGAAAAAATGGTCCATTAAAAGGAGAAGTTTATATTTCTGGAGCAAAAAATTCAGCTCTTCCAATTAGGTTGAATATATTACAGAAACAAGTCTTAGAATTGATTCTTCAAATGTAGATAAATTTGAAACACCATTTGAATTGATGGATAAAATGAGAGCATCTTTTATAGTTATGGGTCCATTGCTTGCAAAATTTGGACACGCAGTAACAAAAGCTCCTGGTGGATGTAATATTGGAAAAAGACCAATTGATTTGCATTTGAAAGGTTTTGAAGCTTTAGGTGCTCAAACTACAATGAATCACGAAGAAATATCTTCAAAAACAAAAAATGGTTTAACAGGAAATGTAATTTATTTGGATTTTCCTTCAGTAGGTGCAACAGAAAATATTATGATGGCAGCTACAATGGCAGAAGGAGAAACTGTAATTGAAAATGCGGCAAAAGAACCTGAAATCGTAGATCTTGCATCATTTTTGTCAAAAATGGGTGCAAATATAATTGGAGCAGGTACATCAAATATAATAATTAAGGGTGTAGAAAAATTAAAAGGAACAAGACATACAATAGTTCCAGATAGAATTGAAGCTGCAACTTATATGCTAGCTGCTGCAATTACTGGTGGAGATATTTTAATTAAAAATGTTTTGGGCTCTCACATAAGACCAGTTATAGCGAAATTAATCGAAATTGGTGCTAAGGTAGAAGAAATTGAAGATGATGATATGATTAGGGTAAAAGCTAGTAAAAAATTAAAATCTACAAGTATAAAAACTCTACCATATCCTGGATTTCCTACAGATGTCCAATCTCAATTTATGGCGTTAATGACAGTATGCAAGGGCGAATCATCAGTTGTAGAAACTGTTTTTGAAAATAGATTTATGCACGTTGATGAGCTTAAAAAAATGGGAGCTGCAATTATTACTGAAGGAAATAGGGCTGTAATTGTTGGAGTTGATAAACTTCATGGAGCGGAAGTAAAAGCTACAGATTTAAGAGCAGGAGCTGCTCTTATCCTTGCTGGACTTGTAGCTGATGGAGAGACAAAAATATCTGATATTTATCATATTGATAGAGGATATAGTGATTTGATTGAAAAGTTTACAAAACTTGGTGCTCTTATTGAAAGAAAACAGGTAAATTAATAATGAAATTTGAAGGCATAATTAAAAGTATAATTTATAGAAATGAAGAAAATGGATACACTGTCTTATCCTTACAAACTTCTGACTCGCCTATAACTTGTACTGGAATTATGCCTTTTTTTAATGAAAACGATCAAGTTGTTGTTGAAGGCGAATTAATTTATCATGACAAATATGGAGAGCAAATAAATGTAGAAAGTGCTAGGATAAAAAAACCTTCAGGCAAAAAAGCAATTATTTCGTATCTTTCTAGTGGAAATATTGAGTCAATTGGCAAAAAAACTGCTGAATTAATTTATGAAAAATTTGGGGACAAATCTATTGATGTTGTTTTTAATGAAGCTGAAAAACTTTTATCTATACAAGGAATTGGCAAGAAAAAACTTGAAAAAATAAAAGAATCTACGATTGAGGCTAGAGATAGTAGGGAGGCTTTATTATATCTTCAAGGTTTAAATATTTCTTTTAACTTATCAAATAAAATTTACAAAGCTTATGGAGATAATACGATTTCTATTGTAAAAACAAATCCTTATAAATTATCTGAAGATATTTCAGGAATTGGTTTTGTGATGGCTGATAATATTGCTATGAATATGCAAATGAAAAATGATTCTAAATTTAGAATTTCAGCGGCTATTTCTTATATTTTAAAAAATGATGCAGAAATGAGTGGCTCTTGTGCTTTAAAAAAAGAAGATTTGTTGAATAAAACTTTTGATTTAATTAAAGTAGATAAAAATAGAATAAATGAACAGATAAATGAGGATCTTTTAAAATCAAAAATTCAAATTATAAAAATTGGAGAAGACGAATTTGTATATGATAAAGATATTTATAAGGCAGAAAAATCATGTGCAATAAATCTTTCTAGGCTTCAAAATGAAAAATATATTTTTGATGTAAAAATAAATGAAGATTTTGATGCTTTTTCAAAAGAACAAGAAATTGCTATAAAAGAAGCTTTTAATAATATGCTTTTAGTAATTACTGGAGGTCCTGGTACTGGAAAAACTACAATTATAAAGGCTATTTGTAATATTTTAAATGAAAATAATTTAAAATTTAATCTTGCAGCACCTACAGGACGAGCTGCAAAAAGAATGCAAGAGTCTACAGAAAATGTAGCTTTTACAATTCATAGGCTAATAGGAATAAAACCAGAAAGTCCAATTCCAGAATTTAATGAAGAAAATACTCTTGATTGCGATTATGTAATCCTTGATGAGGCAAGTATGATTGATATTAAATTAATGGATAAATTATTGAAAGCTCTTTCGTCAAAAACCGCTTTAATTTTGGTTGGAGATCACAATCAACTTCCAAGTGTTGGTGCAGGAAATGTTTTAAAAGATATTTTGGATACTGATATTAAATCTGTTAGATTAAAAAAAATATTTAGACAAGCTCAAGAAAGTAATATTGTAGTTAATGCTCACAAAATAAATGACGGTTTGTATCCAATTTTAAATCAAAAAAATAAGGATTTTTTCTTTATTAATTCAAATTCAAAAAATTTTCAAAACGATTTGTTGGATTTGGTAAAAAATAGACTTCCTAACTACTATAAGCTTGATCCTATTAACGACATTCAAATACTTGCGCCTAGCAAAAAATCTTTGTGGGGAATTGTTAATATAAATGATCTTTGCCAAAAAGAATTAAATAAAAATCCTAATTCAATTAAAATTAACAATAGAATTTTTAAATTAGGGGATAAGGTTATGCAAGTTAGAAATAATTATGAACTTGAAAGCTTAAATCCGGATAATTTTGATGATGGCGTTTATAATGGAGATATTGGTAGAATTATTGATATTGATAAAAATATGGAAAGTTTAAAAGTAGAGTTTTATGATGGAAATATTGTTTCTTATAAAAAAGAAGATGTAAAAGATTTGGACTTATCTTATGCAATTACAATTCACAAATCGCAAGGATCTGAATTTGATTGCGTATTAATTCCAATGATGCCAGCATCATTTATGCTTTTAAACAGAAATTTATTGTATACTGCCATAACAAGAGCAAAAAAATTGGTAATTTTACTTGGAGAAAAGAAAATTTTAAAACAAATGGTTAGAAATAATAATGAATCAAAAAGACTTACAAATTTAAGTTTTTGGATAAAAGAATTATCAGAGGCGTTAAAATGATTGGAGATTTTTTGTTTTTGGATGATAATTTGTGTCTTTTTTGCAAAGATGAAGAAATAGAAAAATTTTCTTTGTGCAAAACTTGCCTTTCAAAGCTTGATTATGTTGACAATGAATTTGAAATTTTAAATTATAAGGCTAGAGTTTTGTATTTTTATAATCCTTTTATGGCACATTTGATTGGAGATTTTAAGTTTAATAGAAATACTTCCATTTATAAAATTTTTGGTCAAATGATATATGATTATATTAAGGAAAAATCTATGGATGATTTTGATTATATTCTTACGACGCCCTCATCAAAATCTGTTTTAAATAATAGGGGATTTGACCACATAAAACTTATTTGTGATTATTTTATAGATGAAACTAATATAAAATATTTAGAAAATTTTAAAAAAATAAAAAACACAAAGGCTCAACATAAACTGCCAAGAGAAGAAAGGGCAAAAAATTTAAAAAATTCTTTTGAATTTGACGGAGATTTGACTGGGAAAAAAGTTTTGATTTTTGACGATATTATTACAAGTTCCAATACTATGAAAGAAATTATAAGAACAATCGAAAAGGCAAATCCAAAAAATATAGAAATTCTTGCCCTTGCATCAAGTCATAGGATAAAAAAATAAGGTGCAAAAGCACCTTATTTTTTATGCATTTTCTTTTTCGCTTTCTTTTAAAAATTCGTGAATTTTTACGGCAAGTGCCATTTCTATTCTTTTTTTGAAAACTTTACATCCGTAATCGTAAATTTTATTTATATCGCCACCTGCATTATAATTATTTGCTGCACAGCCTCCTGAGCAATACATTTGTGCCCAGCAGTCTTTGCATTTTTCTTGGCTATATAAATTATTTTTTTTGAAATTTTTAATTATTTCTGGTTTTTTGATTCCTTCAAATACATTTCCTATTTTGAAATCGTCATTTCCAACGAATTGATGGCAAGGATATAATTCTCCTGTTGGTGTAACTGCCATATATTCTGATCCTGATCCACAACCTGAAATTCTTTTGTAAACGCAAGGCCCATTGTTTAAATCTATCATATAATGGTAAAAAATAAATTTGTCGTCTTTGTCGATTGCATCTATTAACATATCTGCAAGTTTTTCATATTCTTCAAAAATTCTTGGAAGATGCTCTTCTTTTAGGGCGTAATCCTCTTCATTATTTCCAACAACTGGCTCAAGGGATGTTCTTTTAAAGCCTAAATCTAAATAAGTTTTTATATCTTCAGTAAAATCCAAATTATTTGCTGTAAAAGTTCCTCTCATATAATATTCTTTGTCGCCACGATTTTTTACTAATTTTTGAAATTTTGGAACAATTTTATCAAATGAGCCCTTTCCATCATGAGTTTTCCTAAATTCATCGTGTTTTTCTTTTCTTCCATCAAGAGAAAGAACAACATTTTTCATATTTTTATTTAGATATTCGATTTTTTCATCATCTAAAAGCATACCATTTGTGGTTAAAGTGAAATTAAAATGTTTATTAAATTCTTTTTCCTTGCTTCTTGCATAATCGACGGTATTTTTTACCAAATCCCAATTTAAAAGTGGTTCTCCTCCAAAAAAATCAATGTCCAAATTATAATGAGATCCTGAATTTTCTAAAAGAAAATCAATAGATTTTTTTGCAACATCATCTGTCATTATTGCTTCAGGTCCGTGATATCTTCCTTCTTTTGCAAAACAATACTCACAAGAAAGATTGCAAGTGTGACTTACATTTAAGCACATTGCCTTTAGATAAGTTTTTCTTTTATCCATATCAATGGTTAAATCTTTAAAATCATCTTCTGAAAATAAAAATTTTTCGGAAACTAAATTTTTCACTTCATCATAAGCCTCATCAAATTGGTCTTGATTTATATTATGTAAATTTTTAATTTCTTTTTCTATGTAAGATTTTTCTTTATTTTTATTTAATAGGCTTATAATATCGTAAGAAATTTCATCAACTAGATGAACTGATCCGGAATAAACATCCAAAACAATATTATAACCCTTTGCTTTATATTGGTGTATCATTTTTTCTCCTTAATTTATAGTAAAATACTTGGGATTTAATCCAATAAAAAAATAAGGGGCTTGCCCTTATTTATTTTTTGTGTTAACACATTCTTGGTTAGCAACTCCACAAGAAGTTTTGCAAGCTGATTGGCAAGATGTTTGACATTCGCCACAGCCACCATCTTTTTTGCTTTTGTGAAGATTTCTTGTATTTAAAGTAATAATTCTTTTCATATATGTATCTCCTTTTTCCTATAGATTCATAATAACAAAATGGATAATTTTTGTCAATTGATAATAGGAATGTGAGAATTTTCCAAAGATAAATCAATTCCCATAGTTTGAAGATATTTAATTTGGTCAATAATTTTTTTATTAATAACTTCTCCAGGAATAAGAAGGGGAATTCCTGGTGGATAGGCATAAATATATGAGGCAGAAATTTTGCCTTGAGATTTATCTAAATCAATCAAAGAAATATCTTTGCAAAAAGCTTCTTTAATAGATAATTTTTTTTCACACTCAATAAATTCAAAAGAAAAATTTGATTTTTTATATTTTAAATTATTGTCAATTTTAACTAGGGCTTTTTTTAATCTCAAAAATCCATCTTTCCTATCAAAAATACTTGCAATCAAAATCACATAAGTTGGGCTTGCCATTTCAATTTCAATTTTTTCTTTATATAATAAATCAGAAAGCTCATTTCCGTTAATATTTGTATTTTTGCAAGAAATAATAATTTTTGAAATATCTTTAGAAGAATAATTGATAAATTTTAAATTTTTCAAATCAGTTTTATACAAATAAGTTAAATTTTCCAATAAGTTATCCCACAGACCATAAAAATTTGAAAAATTAGAAATCATATCATCAATTGAGCCACTTACTAAATAAGATGGGGAAGATGTTTGAAATATTGCCATATTTCGTCTTAAATTTTTAATATCAATATTTTTATTTTTTATAATAATGCCACTAGCTGGAGTTAAAGCTGATAAATTTTTGTGAAAAGATGTAATAGCTAGGTCGTAGGAAAAATTATTTTCATAATCAGATAGGATTGTATGAGAACCATGCGCCATATCAACAAGCAATAAAATATTTTTATCCTTTATTATTTCTTTAACCTTTTTTAAATCAATCATAAAGCCTTCATAAGAAGGAGAAGTAAGAAAAATCAAAGAATAAGAATTTTTTTCGATTTTTTCATTCAAATCCTCATAATCAATGTCATAAGCCATATCATTTTCATCAATTTTTACCTTTAAAAAATCTGCATTTAAATCAAAAAGCTCAATTGCATTAAAAATAGATTTGTGGGAATTTCTTTGGACTAGAATATTTTTATTTTTTTGGGTTAAAGCTCTTAATGATGCAAGAATTCCACAGGTTGAACCGTTAGTTGAAATTATAAAATCATTAGCTTTATAGATATGAGCAAGTTCATTTTCCATTTTTTTGAAAAGCCCTTGGGGATTATTCAAATTATCAAAATTTCTAATTTCTGTTATATCTCTTTCGTAAGAAATTTTTTTATTTAACAAATTTTTATTTCTTTTGTGTCCAGGCATAGCAAATGGATAATAATCTTCTTTTAAATAATCATCTAATTTTTCATTTAACATTTTTAATCCTTTCTTTTATCCAATATTATACTTAAAAAAATTTAAAAATAAATTTTTGAAATTAGACATTTTATTTACATAATCTGTGATATAATGTATAATTGTATTGGTAAATTTACATTAATTTAACATAAAATATATAAAAAATTCACAATTAGAAAAGAGAGGATTAAATGAATAAAAATAAAAAATTAAAAATTACTTCGTTTGTAATTTCTTTGATTGTAATGCTTTTTATTCAAAGCTTTATTGAAGATTTTTCTTTTAAAGTTTATACAAACGAAAAAATTGAAATTAGTCAATTGGAACCTAGCAGCCAATATTCGAATAATTTTAAAATTAATTCGATTTATCAAGGAGATAAACTTTTAGACTTAAACAAGGTTGATATTAAAGGATGGACAAAGGCAAATACAAAAACGGGCTATCCAATTCAAACAAATGGTTATAGCAAGGATAATAAATTAAGTATTAAACCTAGTCCAAGATTGATGTTTAATAAATTAACAGTAAATTTTGAAACAAGTCCAAAATATTCTACAGCTGTGATGACTTATTTAAAAGACCATACAATGACAATGTATGCTAGCTCATCTGATAACAGGTCATACGTAGATATTAATTACACAGACTTTTTATCAATTCTTACACAAACATTAATTTTTATAGGCTCAATAGTTCTATTCTCATTTTTTATTTATAACTTAATAAGAAGAATAGAAAAGGCAGAAAATAAGAAAAAAGAAATCTTATACATAGGTAAAGATTATATTTTGAATTTTTTAGTTTTTGGTGTATCTGTTTATGGTTTGAGTAAATTAAGAGATCATGTAAATAATGAAATTTATTTTACTTTCTTCCGTGCACCATTTACTTACAATGATTTGGTAGAATTTATATCAATTGTATTTTTAGCATCTCTTGGAATGAAAAGTATTTACAAGAGAAAACAAAACATAAAAGCACTTGATATGACAAATTGGATTTTGTTTATCCTAAATCCATTCATGTCATTTTATATATTGGAATCAGCTTACAATCCAAATTTTGCTTCAATGGAAGTAATTTATATATTAATAAATGCTTTAATTTTATTCTTAATCCAAGTTTTAATATATATTGTAATTAGGAAAAAAAGACTTTCAATGATTTTCATTTTAGTTTTATCAATTGCTTTTGGTATTGCTAATGATGCTTTGTATATATTGAGAGATTCTCCTCTTATACCAGCATTTTTGGGATCACTTGGAGTTGCAGCTGATGTTGCAAAAGATACAGTTATTCAATTAAATGGACATTCATTAATGGCATTTTCACTTGCAAGCTTGTGGCTTTTAGTAATTTCTTCTATAAATGAAGGAAAAATTACAATTTCCAAGAAGTCTTATGCAAAACAACTTGTTGGTTATTGTACGATGTTTGGATTGATTACTGTAGTTAGCGTAAATTATTTTATCAAGCAAAATGGAGTTGGAGTAAACTTGTGGAGACCATCAAGAACTTATTATGTCGAAGGTTCGCCATATAGTTTTTATAGAATTTTTGCAAACCAAATTCTTACAGCACCAAGAGGCTATGATGAAAAAGAAGTAGAAAATACATTAGAAGAATATTACAACAAAGATATTGGAACAAAAGATAATAAGAAACCAAATATTGTAATGATTCAATCTGAAGCTCTTGCTGATTATTATGGAAAAGGAAATTTAAAATTAAGTGAAAATCCAATTGCTTTCCAAAGATCTTTAGAAGAAAATGCAATTCAAGGAAATGCTTATGTTTCAGTTCTTGGTGGAGGAACAGTAAATTCAGAATACGAAACTTTAACTTCAGTTCCTTTGACATTTTTCCCACTAGGAGCTTATCCATTCCAACAATATGTAAAAGAAGGTCACACATCAGTAGCAAGAATTTTGGAAAATCAAGGTTATGAAACATTTATAACTCATCCAAATAAACCAACAAATTATTCAAGACAAGAAGTATGGCCAAATTTAGGATTTAAAAATATTGCATTTTTACCAGATTATGACCAAAACCCAAATAATTTTGAATCAACAAATGGATTTTTAAAAGATTCAGTTGCTTATGACAAAATAAAAGAGCAATTTGAAAATAAATCTGATGACAAACCTCTTTTTGCATATCTTGTATCAATGCAAAATCATGGTGGTTATACATCAAATATTCCTGGAGGCATCAAAGTTTTAAATGAAAATAATGGAGATGATCAAGGGGCAAGCCATTATGTAAACTTGCTTAAAAAATCTGATGAGGATTTAAAAAATCTAATCGAATACTTCAAATCTTATAAGGAACCAACAATACTTTGTATATTTGGTGATCATCAACCACAAAACTACGATGTATTTATGAAGTTAATAAACTCAAATGACAACTATACAAATAAGGATGTTTTCCATACGCCTCTTACTATTTGGGCAAATTATGATATTGAAGAGGATAAGGATGTAAATATATCAGTAAATTACTTAATGCCATATTTATTAGAAAAAGCTGGTGGAATTAAATTATCAGCATATCAAAAATATATGTTAGATATGCACAAGGATTATCCAATTCTTTCAACTAAACAAATATATAATAATGAAGGTCAAGAAATAAGCAAAGATGAAGAATTTATAAAGAGAAATAATAAATTAAATTCCTTAATTTATTATGAAATGAAGCAAGATACAAAATCAAATAAATATTTTAATGAAGCTTCAAAATAAAATTTTCCGAAACCAAGTAAATCTTGGTTTCGGTTTTTTCATGTTTAATTAATATGATATAATAGCTACATAAGAATTTAAAAAGGAGAATCAATGCAAAGTCTAATAGATTTTATTAGATCAAGTTTTTCAAATGAAATAGCCCTAATAATTATTAGCATGCTGCCTTTAATAGAATTAAAAGGTTCAATTCCTATTGGTCTTGCAATGGGATTTAAACCAGTTAAAGCTTATATGTACTCAATTATTGGTTCAACTATTCCAGCAATTTTTATACTCTTATGGATTATGCCAATTTTTGCATACATGAAAAAAAATGCTAAACTTAAAAAAATTGCAGCTTGGGCTTTGAAAAAGGCTGAGAAAAAAGAAGAAAAAATAAAAAAATATGAATATTTAGGTTTGTTTTTATTTGTAGCAATTCCTTTGCTGGGAACAGGAGTTTGGATGGGATCTTTGATTGCATCAATTCTTGGCTTAAATAAAAAAAGATCTTTGTTGATGATAGCAGTTGGAAATGTAATTGCAGGAATTATTATTTATACTTTTTCTAATTTTTTCTTTTAAGGAGTTATATGAATATAAAAAAAAGAATTATAAAAGCAATACTGATTATCTTAATGGGATTAACAGTTTTATTTGCAATTCAACTTGTAAGAGGATTTATAGGATCACAAATAATAAAAGATGAAAATAATTTTACAGGAAGTGATCTTGGAGAAGGTAACAAGATTGAGCAAAAAAATAAAGATGAATTGCTATTTGTTTTTGCAGGTGTAGATGCAACTGGAGAAAAATTTGGTACAAGAACTGATACACTTATGCTTGTTTTGATGAATAAAGAAAACAAAACCATAGATATAATTTCAATTCCTAGGGATACAAGAGTTGATGTAGATGGTAATATGGACAAAATAAATGCTGCCCATTCTTACGGTGGTATGGACGATACAATAAAAACTATAAGAAATTTCTTGTCAATCGATTTAGATTATTATGCAGAAGTTAGCTTTCAGGCAGTAGAAGATGGAGTAGATGCACTTGGTGGAGTGGATATAAATGTTCCAGACCAAATTGCAACAGCTCAAAATATTGAACCTGGTCTCCATCATTTTAATGGAAAACAAGCTCTTGATTATTGTAGATTTAGAAAAGGATATGCAAATGCCGATTTGGGAAGAATTTCTTGCCAACAAGATTTTGTTGTACAATTTATAAAAAATATGACAAAGCCAAAAAATATAATAAAAATTCCTGGTGTAATTTCAAAAGTAAGTTCAAACATGGATTCAAATATAAGTATGACAACTATTTTATCTTTTGCTTGGGTATTTAAAAATATTGATGATGCTCAAATAAATACCCAAACAATTCCAGGATACCCAGATATGATTGATGGAATATCTTATTATATTCCCGATAATGAAGCGACAATAGATATAAGAAATAAAATATTATATAATTATTTATTAGAAGAATAAAGGAGAAATTATGGACATTAAATCAACAATAAGAGTAATTGAAGACTACCCAAAAGAAGGAATATCATTTAAAGATATAACAACACTTTTAAAAAACAAAGAGGCTTACAAAGAAACAATTGACCTTATGGCAGAAAAATTAAAAGATTTAGATTTTGATTATATTATTGGAATAGAATCTAGAGGATTTATTTTTGGAGCAGCACTTGCTGACAGATTGAATGTAGGATTTATTCCAGTTAGAAAACCGGGGAAATTGCCAGGAGAAATTAAATCTTTATCTTATGATTTGGAATACGGACAAAGCACAATAGAAATTCACGAAGACTCTTTGAATAAAGGGGATAAGGTTGTAATAGTTGATGATTTAATAGCAACAGGTGGCTCTGCAAAAGCCTGTACAAAATTGGTAGAATCACTTGGTGGCGAAATAGTTTGCTTAGAATTTTTGATAGAACTTACAAGCCTTAAAGCAAGAGAAGAATTAAAAGATTATAAAGTAATTTCATTAATTGAATACGATCATTAAAATTAAACCTTCATTAATTTGAAGGTTTTTTATTTTGGTAAATTTAAATATATTCATAACTTTTAAGTTTTCAATAAATTTTCATAATGTTTGCCTAAAATTTTAAAGGGTATAGTATGTTTAAGGGAAAATAATTATTAGGAGGAAAAAATGGATCAATATAAGATGGTTGAAAATAAATTAAAAGAATTGGAAATAGATTTCAAAATAGTTGATCATCCACCTGCAACTACAACAAAGCTTGCTGATAAATTTATTGAAGGACATGAGGGTGTTCGTACTAAATCTATGTTTTTAACTGATAGAAAAAAGAAAAATTTTTATTTGGTTATATTGGATGATTATAAAAGATTAGATATGGATCGTTTTAAAGATATAGTTGGAGAAAAAAAAGTAAAAATGGCATCTGAAAATTCTTTGATGGAAAAAATGAAACTTCCAGCAGGAACAGTTTCTCCTTTTGGATTATTAAATAATGAAGACCATGATATTAAATTTTTTATGGATAAAGAAATTGTAGATGAAGAAATAATGACTTTTCATCCAAATATAAACGAAAAAACTTTATTTTTAAAAACAAAAGATTTGTTCAAATACTTAGATAATATAGGATATGAAGTAAATATTATAGAATTGTAATTTTAAGGCATCTAAATTTAGATGCTTTTTTATTTCTTTATTTTAAAAAATTTTGATTTTTTTGTGGAATTTTTGTAATATAAAATAGGTTTTAACAAAGCTAAGTCTTAAAAAAAGGAAGAGAAAATGAAAAAGAAAGAAAAAAAATTTAAAAAATTAAAATATATTTTGATAATTGTTTTTATAGGTTTTATTATAAGTTTAGGGACAAATAAATTTTTGAAAACTGATTTTGATAATTTGCCAAAGCTAGATAGACAAGTTATAGAAGAATACGATAAATTTCAAAAAAGTGATGAAAAATTATGGAAAGATTATAGGCTTGAAGATAAGGATATATTGATAATAAATAAAAATGTTGTCGGGAATTTTTATTTGCTTACTAAGGATAAAAATATAAAGTCGATTTTTGCTAAAAAAATAAAGACCAAAGAAGATAAAATAAATATTTATAGGATTTCTAAATTGTATCCAAAAAGATTTGAGTATTTAATTGGAAATTTTAATACTAAAGATAAAAATTATAAAATTTTGGGAAAGGATAATATTTTTTATGTAAAATATGATAAAGATTCAATAAATAAAAAATTTTCATCTTTACATTTTTTGCCTTTCCTAAGCCATGAGGCTTTGCATTATTATATGCAAAAAGATTGGGACAATATTACTTTTAGGGGATATTCTTACAATGATAAGGAATTGGATTTGTTGGATAAGGAGTATAAAATTTTAGGAAAAATTAAAAATGCTCTTGATGAAAATGCTGATGTAAATACTTTAAAAAATTTGGGTAAAGAATATTTAAAGGTAATGGATGAAAGGTTTGAAAAAACTAACCCTGAAAAAATCCAAGCTGAAATTTTTGAAGAAACAATGGAGGGAGCTGCAAATTATGTATCGATAAAAGCAGCAAAAATTGTTGGATATGATTATGAGATTTTGTATTTTGATAATACAAAAAATGTAAAATTTGATGAAATAGTTCCAACAATAAAAAAAGGACAAATTAATCAAAGTATAATCGGAGAAAAAATAGTTTATGAATCAGGAGCACTTTTGTGCCAGTATTTGGATAAGATTGAAGTTAAAAATTGGCAAGAAAAATTAAATAATAAGGGCAAAAAAGATACAAGCTTATATAGCATTATAAAAGAAAATTTAAATTAAGGAGCTTTTATGAAAGATGCAAAAAAAATTTCTATACAAGAAACTTATGGCGAAAGATTTCAACATTGTTGGGGTTGTGGACCAAAAAATGATAAGGGATTACATTTAAAATCTTTCCCAAGTGATGATAAAAAAACTGTAAGGGCAAAAATTATTCCAAATGAAATGTATACGGGTGGAGTGCCTCAAAATCTTTTTGGTGGAATGATTGCAATGATTTTTGATTGTCATGGCACAGCATCAGCAGCTTATTTTGCTCATATCAACAAGGGATTGGAATTTGATGAAAATACATTAATAGGAAGATTTATAACAGCAAGACTTGAAGTTGATTTTAAAAAACCAACTCCTATGAATGAAGAGATTGAAGTAATAGCAAAGCTTGAAGAACTTGGCGAAAGAAAAGCAATTATTAATATGGAATTGTTAGCCAAAGGAGAAATCCGAGCAAAAGCAAAAATGGTTGCAGTTAAAGTAAAAGATAATATGTAAAATTAATCCAGCTATAAATTTTTTAAATTAAAAATATATAGCTGGAATTTTTTTTAAAAATAATGTTAGCTAGTTGACAATTAAAATTCTCAAAGTATAATTTTTTCGTCAAGGAGGAAATTTTGCAAAAAGGAATTTTAAAAAAAATAAAAGATTTGGATATTTGTATGATTAGAAAAATGTCGGAACTAAAAAACTGCGCAGGACATGACCATTCTAATGTAGCAAATCCAACTCAAGTTAAAATTTTTTCGTATTTGATAGAAAATAAAGATAGTGATGTTTTTCAAAGAGATTTAGAAGAAGTTCTCAATCTAAGACGAGCTACAATATCGAATATTTTGAAAAAAATGGAAGCGAATGAATATATTGTAAGAGAAACTGATAAAAAGGATTTGAGATCTAAAAAAATTATTCTTACAGATTTGGCTATCAAAAGGTATCAAAAGGGTTTAAATCACTTGAGAGATATTGAAAAGATAGCGACGAAAAATATAGATAAGAAAGATTTAGAAATATTTAGTGATATTATTGATAAGATGATTATTAATATTGAAAATTATAATGGAGATATGAATAATGATAAAATTATTTAAAAATTTGAAAAAAATAGACATAATTTATGGTTTAATAGCCATAATTTTTATTGTCTTTCAAGTTTATTTAGATTTGAAAATGCCTGATTATATGTCAAAAATCACGGTGTTGGTTCAATCTGAAGTAAGTGAGCTTGATGAAGTTTTAAAATATGGTGGCTACATGATGGCTTGTGCCTTTGGCTCAATGATTAGTGCAGTTATTACTGGTTATTTAATTTCTACAGTTTCTGCCAGATTTTCTAAAAACGTTGGAAGAAAATTATTTGATAAGGTTACAAGTTTTTCGAGTGAGGAAATAAATGAATTTTCTACACCAAGCCTTATTACAAGAAATACAAATGATATAACTCAGGTACAAATGTTTTTGGCTATGGGCTTACAAATGTTAATAAAATCGCCAATAACTGCAATTTGGGCTATAAATAAAATTCTTGATAAAAGTTGGCAATGGTCAGCTGCTACAAGTGTAGCTGTAGTATTTTTATTGGTTGTTGTAGGAATAATTATGGCGATTGTAGTTCCAAAATTTAAATTAGTTCAAAATTTAATTGATAAATTAAATAGGGTTACAAGAGAAAATTTAATTGGGATAAGAGTTATTAGAGCCTTTAATGCTGAAAAATATCAAGAAGAAAAATTTGAAGATGTAAATACAGATTTGACAAATTTACAAACTTTTAACCAAAAAATGTTTGCTTTAATGATGCCAATTATGTTTTTTGTGATGAATTTTTTGGCTTTGGCAATTTATTTTATTGGCTCAAGATTAATTGATGGGGCAATGATTGCAGAAAAAATTGAATTATTTGGAAATATGGTTGTATTTTCATCTTATGCTATGCAAGTTATAATGTCATTTTTAATGTTAGCCTTTATTTTTATGATGCTACCAAGAGCAAATGTTTCAGCAGATCGTATTAATGAAGTATTAAATACAAAAATTAAAATAGAAGATGGAAAAGGAGTAGTTAAAGATAATGGCATAAAAGGAAAAGTAGAATTTCAAAATGTATATTTCTCATATCCTGATGCAGAAGAAGCAGTTTTAGAAAATATTTCTTTTACAGCAAACAGGGGAGAAACTGTTGCCTTTATCGGCTCAACTGGTTCAGGAAAATCTACTTTGATAAATCTTATTCCAAGATTTTACGATGTAAGTGGCGGAAAAATTTTAATAGATGGGATTGATGTTAGAGATTATTCATTAAAAGATTTATATAATAAATTAGGCTACGTTTCACAAAAAGCTTTTTTGTTTAATGAAAGCATAGAAAATAATATAGATTTTGGAGAAGGACTAAAAGAAATTAGCGATAAAGATATAGAAAAAGCTTTGGATATTGCTCAAGCTAGCGAATTTGTAAATAAAATGGATGATGGCAAAAAATCTATGATAGCTCAAAGTGGTACAAATATTTCTGGAGGACAAAAACAAAGATTATCTATAGCAAGAGCAATTGCAAAAGATCCTGAAATATTTATTTTTGATGACTCTTTTTCAGCATTAGATTATAAGACTGATGCAATATTAAGAAATGAATTAAAAAAATCCACAGAAAATTCTACTAAATTAATAGTTGCTCAAAGGATTGGAACTATTATGAATGCAGACGAAATAATAGTATTAGATCAAGGAAAAATAGTTGGAAAAGGACGCCACAAAGAACTATTAGAAAATTGTGACGTATATAGAGAAATTGCCTTATCCCAACTAAGTGAGAAGGAATTATATAATGGCTAGACATACAAATGCAAGAGGAAAAGTGGAAAAACCAAAAGATTTAAAGTCATCAATAAAAAGATTAACAAAAGAATTAAAAGATTTTAAATTATTAATAGGACTTAGCATTGTGCTTGCTATTCTTGGTTCAATTTTAACAATAATTACTCCAAATAAATTATCAGATATGGTTGATGAAATTTCTCTTGGAATTAGACCAAGAGTAGAAAATATTGAACCAATAGCTAAAAATATTCAAAAAGGAATGAAAAATAGAAAACTTGATCCTATAACAATAGATGGAGTTAAAATTAGTGTTGAAGATCAAATGGAATTTGCAAAAATAATGCAAAAAAGCCAAGGAAAAGATATGGATATGAAAAATTTATCCAAAGAAGATCAGCTAAAAGAAGTTAAAAAGTTAGATTCATTTCCCAAATCAATAAAAAAGGTAATTGAACCAAAAATGGATTTGGAAAAAATAAAAAATATTGCAATTGTAGTTGCACTTTTATATTTTATAAGTTCGCTTTTTACTTTTATCCAGTCAATTTCAATGACAGAAGTTGCAAATAGATTTGCAAAAAAATTAAGAAATTCAATTTCTGAAAAAATTAATAGACTGCCATTGACATTTTTTGATAAAAATTCAGTTGGAGATATTTTATCAAGAGTTACAAATGATATTGATACAATTGCCCAATCAATGAACCAATCGCTGGCAAGTCTTTTCTCATCAATCGTTCAATTTTTAGGAACAATTATAATGATGTTTTACACAAATTGGCAAATGGCAGTAACAGCTATTGTTTCAAGCACATTCGGTTTTATATTTATGTTTTTGATAATTGGAAAAAGTCAAAAATACTTTTCTATGAGACAAAAATCACTTGGAAAATTGAATGGACACATTGAAGAAGTTTATTCGGGTTTAAATATTGTAAAATCTTACAATGCCAAAAATTATGTTCTAGATAAATTTGACCAAGCAAATTATGATGTTTATAAAGCAAATCAAATGAGCCAATTTTTGTCAGGATTAATGATGCCTTTAATGATTTTTATAGGAAATTTGGGCTACGTTGCAATTTGTATTGTAGGAGCTGTTTTGACAATTAAAGGGAAAATTACTTTTGGAGTAATTGTTGCTTTTATGTCTTATGTTAGATTATTTACATCACCATTATCACAAATTGGACAAGCTATGACTTCAATTCAATCAACAGCAGCAAGTAGTGAGAGAGTTTTTGAATTTCTTGATGAAAAAGAAATGGAAGATGAAAAAGAAAAAACTGAATATCTAGATCCAACAAAAGTTTTTGGAAATATTGAATTTAAAAATGTTGAATTTAGCTATGAAGGAAATTTAAAACCAACTATTACAAATTTCTCAGCTGATATTAAAATGGGACAAAAAGTTGCAATAGTTGGCCCAACAGGCGCTGG
>QWCQ01000070.1_pt1 | contig 147845 bp, 128 predicted proteins | sample 1972701 | NCBI WGS metagenome assembly QWCQ01 (sample SAMN09866704, study PRJNA288562) | Human gut metagenome isolate pre4_stool, whole genome shotgun sequencing...
AATACCAAGACGGATCCCTACACATCCGCAAAGGCTGGGCAGGCCACTAAACCACCCCGACACGCCCGGCAAAAGACACATATTTTGGGTATTAGCCCCTGAAACACCCCAAACCCAAAACGGACAAATGACCCGAAACACCCACCCCAAAAACCCAAAAAATCCCGCGACATATGCGGACATATGTCGCGGGACATCACATTGCGGTAGCGGTGGGATTTGAACCCACGGTGGGTTGCCCCACACAGCATTTCGAGTGCTGCACCTTCGGCCGCTCGGACACGCTACCAGTTACTTCTATTCAGTTGTTGGTGTGGTTACTCGCGGCCGAAGGCACCGAAGGTACCTGAGGCGTAAAGCGAGGAACCGCTACCAGCATCTGAGTTAACAGACCTTCAAAAGTTTAGCGGATTTGTCCGCCAGAACTAAACTTTGGGCGCGAAATGTGATCACTCCCGCGGTTAGACGCTTCGCGTTGCCGCCGCGGCAAAACAATCACCGCCGCGTAACCTCGCCAAGCCTCGCTACACAGCGTCACCAGCACGCTGCCACGCAACCGCGCTCGACGACCATACGCGCTACTACTGATCTACGATCCCGTATAAACGATCGCCAGCATCGCCCAGACCCGGACGAATATAAGCCTGCGGGGTAAGCCCTTCATCCAGAGCCGCCACTACCACGGTAACGTCCGCTCGCTGGCCGATGTGCTCTTCTACGTGCTTAACCCCTTCCGGAGCCGCCACTAAGCAGATGCAGGTAACATCCCGCGCGCCTCGCTCCAGAGCGTAATCTATGGCCGCTACCAAGGTGCCGCCGGTAGCCAGCATGGGATCAACCAGGAACACTTGCCGATCAGTTAAATCCTGGGGCAGACGATTCGCATAGGTTTCGATCGCCAAAGTTTCTTCGTCCCGCTTCATCCCCAGGAAACCGACCTCTGCCGTGGGTAGCAAGGCAGTCATGCCAGAGAGCATCCCCAGTCCGGCTCGTAGAATCGGAATCACGATCGGGCGAGGCGTCGAGATTACCTCGCCTTCCATGGGTTGAATCGGGGTTTCGATTTGCTTCGGGGTTACCCGCACGTGCCGAGTTGCCTCATAGGCAAGCAGGGTAACTAGTTCATCAACCAGTTGCCGAAATACCGAAGAAGGGGTGTCTTTATCTCGAAGGATGGTCAGTTTATGTTTCACCAGCGGATGGTCAATGACTTTAAATTCCATACTTTAAAACTAGCTTGTTTTCCCTTCGCCTGCCTACTCTTTACCACTCCTTCCCTAAAAATTATTCTTCCCGTTTTACCTCCATACAGCGCATCCCTGATCTACGCTAAGAATTACCGCCAAGCCAGGAGATACCGATGAATCAAAGCGAACATGGGATTAGTGAAGCCGACGAAATCAAGGTGCAGAAAATCCCTAATAAAGTTTATGAGGCCGAGCTCTACCGTTTACAGGGAGAACTCGGAAAGCTACAAACGTGGGTGAAAGCTACCGGAGCCCGGATCGTAGTTATTTTCGAGGGGCGCGATGCGGCTGGTAAAGGCGGCACTATTAAACGGATGACCGAATATCTCTCCCCGCGAGTTGCCCGGATCGTGGCGCTACCTAAACCGACAGAGCGGCAAGAAACCCAATGGTATTTCCAACGCTATATCGAGCATCTGCCCGCAGCTGGCGAAATCGTCCTCTTCGATCGTTCCTGGTACAACCGCGCCGGGGTAGAAAAAGTGATGGGATTTGCTCGCCCTGACCAGGTGCAACTGTTCATGCGGCAATGCCCTATCTTCGAACAAATGCTAGTCGAGGACGGTATTTACCTGCGTAAGTATTGGTTCAGTGTGTCCGATAAAGTGCAGTACAAGCGTTTTAAGTCTCGCCTGGGTGATCCTTTACGTCAGTGGAAACTCTCCCCCATGGATTTAGAATCCATCACTCGTTGGGAAGACTACTCGCGTGCTAAAGACGACATGATGGTGCATACGGACACTTCGGTGGCTCCCTGGCATCACGTGCTTTCTGATTCCAAAAAGCAGGCGCGACTAAATATGATCCACCATTTCCTAGAATCTATCCCCTATACGGAGATTCAAAACGATGCGGAACCGATCAAGCTTCCTCCACGTCCTAACTCCAGTGGATACGTGCGCCCCTCGGTGGCGGTTTCGAAGTATGTTCCAGATTTTGCGGGCGAAGTTGCCAAACAGCACAAGAAAAAGAAGCTTGAGGGAACTGAGGAAGATTTAAAGCAGTACCGCGATAACGAGAATTGATTTCCGGACAATAGCCGCTAGGGTGGCTGCATGGACAAAGTAGCATTGGTAACTGGCGGTTCGCGCGGAATCGGCGCCGCCATCTGTAAGGAGCTTTCTCGTGACCACCACGTTTTGGTGGGGGCAACTACTGAAGAGGGGGCGGGGGCGGTAGCCGACACTCTCCCTTCGGCCGAGCCTTGGGTGGTTGATATTTGTGACGAGGACGCCCTCGCCGCGAAAGCCGCCCAGCTTAGTCACCTGGATGTTCTGGTGAATAATGCCGGGCGGCTACGCAATGGAAATGTTGCTGATGCCTGCCGTCAGGATTGGCGTGACGACCTGGAGTTAAACCTGGTAGCTCCTATGGATTTAACCCGCCTATGTATTCCTTTGCTGCGTGCCAGCAAGGGGCAGGTTATTTTCATGAACTCGGGATCGGGATTCGAATCCCGCCTGGGTTCCGCGATTTATGGAGCTAGCAAGTTCGGTTTGCGCGCCCTCGCCGATCGCCTCCGCGAGGAAGAGCGCGGCAAGATCCGGGTCACCTCTATCCACCCCGGGCGAGTCGATACCGATATGCAACACGTTTTGCAAGAGGACGCTGGCTACTATGACCCGGAAGATCATATGACGGTGGAATCTATCGCCAGAGCGGTTCGTTTCGCTATTGATTCTCCCGAAAACGCGATGGTGGAAATGGTATCGATTCGCCCGGTGCGGCAGGTGCGGCGCTAGGCCGCTGCCACCCCAGACGGACGCGGCAGTCGACCGGTTTCTTCCTAGGCGCTCTGCGCGGCGATCAGGTTTTCTGCCCCCAGACGAATACCTTCTAGCTGGTCGTAGGCGGCATCCTCGTGTTCGATGTTGATGTTCATTTCCGGATCGATCTTGGCGATCGCGACTAGGAACTCGCTCCACCAGAGCACGTCGTGACCTTCACCGATGGCGACGAAGCGCCAGGCGGGATCAGAAGGCCAGGAGGAGCAGTAGTGATCCATCCCTACGGGGGTGCGCGCGGATTCGTCCTCGGGAACCGGCCCGAAGGAAGGATCTAGTACCCCGCGAGTGGCTACCCCGGGCTCGATCTTGGTGTCTTTGGCGTGCACGTGCACGATCTTGTCACCGAGCAGTTCGATCGACTTCATAATGTCCATCCCCTGCCACATCAGGTGGGAGGGATCCATATTTACCCCAATGTTCTTGAAGCCTCCGACCCGTTCGTCGAACTCAAGGAACTGGGTGGGGGTGAACACGGTGTTGGTGGGATGCAGTTCCCAAGCCAGATTCACTCCCGCGTCTTGGGCGCGCAGATCAATTTCTTTCCAGAATTTCTCTAGCACCGAGTACTGGTATTCCAGGACTTCTAGCTGTTCACCATTCCAGGGGTTAACTACCCATGCCGGATATTTGGCGTCCGGGTCGGTGCCGGGCAACCCGGACATACATACGATTTCTTTGATCCCAAGTTTTCCGGCCAGTTCAATGGCGCGTTTGAGGTCATAGGTGTGGCGCGGCCCCACATCGGGCAGCGGATCCAGTACGTTACCGGAGGTGTTCAGGCCGGCAAGGCGCATTCCTTTTTCTTCGAAAATCCCCAAGTATTCTTCGCGAGCAGTTGTTGAACCGATCAGCAGGTCAACCGGGCAGTGCGGGGAGGGAATGAAGCCTCCCACGTTTACTTCCGCGCCGGTCAGCCCGAAGGATTTCAAATGATCGAGCGCCTCGGGCAGAGTGAAGTTGTGTAGACAGGCGGTGTAAGCACCTAGATTCATAGCCATTATTTTTCTCCTTTTCGTTATTTTGGTTATTTGATTTCCATTTCGGTGCCACCGTTGGCTGCGCATTTGGCAATGGCGTCGAGGATTCGCATGGAGCGGTATCCATAGGCAAAGTCCGGGGTGGGAGGCAATCCGTCTTTAACCCCGGCTACCTGCTCTAAGAAAGCATGTGCCTGGTAAACGAACTGCTGGATTTGGGTAACGCCTACTCCCCCGAAGTTCATCGAGGATCCGCCCTTGAAGTAGGGGAAGTCGGGGTTGACGAGGACGCGGCGCGGCCCGCCTAGTCCGGCAGGAGCGGTTTGGTCATCAACCATGATTTCTCCGGCGCGCGCCATATCGAAGGAGACCATTCCTTTGGTGCCATTAACGGTGATTTGCATGGAGTTCGGGGATCCGAACGCTACCCGGGAAACCGAGAAGGTTCCGATTATCCCGTTTTCAAATTTCAGGGTACAGGTAGCGACGTCATCATTTTCTACGATTTCGGTCGCTTCTGCCTGCGAGGATGCGCCGCGGCCTCCTGCAACTCCTTCTAGAGCCGGGGGACGCTTCTTAATCACCGTAGAAAGCTGGGCACCAGCGACCGCCTTCAGAGGACCACAAATAAATTCTGAGGTATCAACTAGATGGCTTCCCACATCTCCCAGAGCGCCCGAACCCATCGGCCCCTTATAGCGCCAAGCGATCGGGGTGTTCGGGTCACAGCCATAGTCGCACCAGTAACGCGCGTCAAAATGGGTGATTTCCCCCAGCTGTCCGCTTTGCACCATTTCTGCGATTTTTGCCAGACCGGGATTGCGGCGATAGCAGTAACCCAGACCAGTTACTACTTTATCGGTTGCCCCAAACTCGGCCATCGCCTTGGCATCTTCTAGGTTGTCGGTCAAAGGCTTTTCGCACAGGACGTACTTGCCCGCTTTCACCAGCGCCTCGGCCATTTCGCGGTGCAACTTGTTGCCCACCACAATGGAAACAATGTCGATATCGGGATCCTCTACAATGTCTTTCCAGTTATCAGTGGCTTTTTCGTAACCGTAATCACGGGCAGCGGCCTGAGCAAAAGGCAGGTAGGCATCCGCGATAGTAGCTAGACGCAGCCGAGGTAGCTCTGACGCGAATACGGTATTGGCTTGCCGCCAACCATCTGCGTGGGTCCGCCCGGCCATACCCGCACCGATCACCGCCACCGATAGAGTTTCTTTAGTCATTTTTTCTCCTCTTTGAGTTCCGTAGTACCGAGAACGCTTGGACGGCCACCACAACTAACCGGCTTTAACACGTGTTAACTACTGTCCATAGTAAAGGACTTTTTTCTACAAATCAAGAGCTATTTTCCAATATTTTCTAAATTCTTTTTTAATCCCGCTCCCCTTGATTCTGAGAGGAATGATTCCTAACTATGTCCCCAAGTCAACCCAATTTTTCACACGCGTTACTTATATACTTAAGGCATGAGTTTTCGCCCCACGCAAGCAGATGTAGCCCGCAAGGCGGGTGTGTCACGCGGGTTAGTTTCCCTGGCGTTATCTGATTCCCCGCGGGTTAATGCGGAAACTAAAGCGAACATTCTGCGCGTTGCCTCTGATATGGGATACGTGCGCAATCAAAATGCCGCGTTTTTATCGACCTCCGGAACCGATCTCCTCGGGGTAATCCTGCCCGACCTGCAAAATCCGTTTTTCGAAGAGGTAGAGGACGCGTTGCGGCTTTCAGCAGAAGAAAACAAACTTTTGTCTTTGGTTTCAACTGCGCGCCAGGATCCAGAAAAAGAATGGAACCTGATAAACCGCTACCAGGAAATGCAAACTATCGGGGTCATTTTGATCTCCCCTGCCTCTTCGCAAGAGCGCCTGGCGCACCTGTCTGAAACCTTCCCCCTGGCGGTGCTGGGGTTAAAGTACGTGGCAGGAAAAATAGACTCTATCCATATGGACGAGGAAGCGGCCGCCCGGCTAGCAATCACTCACCTGGCCGAGTGTGGATACGATCGCATCTTTTCCCTATCCAGCCCGGAAAGTGTTGATCAGGCAGTAGTGACCCGCCGCAAAGTGCAGCGAGCAGCTTTTGAGAGCCTCCGCAAAAAGAAAAAGAATTTCCCGGGTTTTCAAGCTCTGGTACCAGATTTGGAACCGGGGGAACAGATCCGGCAATGCCTGGAAGGATCGGTGGCAAAGCGGCCTGCGTTTATTGCCCACAACAATCTGATCGCGATTGAAGCTTGTACCGCTCTGCGCGCCCTCGGAATGGAACCAGGTAAAGACTGTGGGTTAATCACCTATGACGACACCTATTTGGGACAGTTAGAAGAGTTTTCGATTACTTCGATCGACCAACATGCGGATCAGTTGGGTGAACAAGCCGTTACCGCCTTAGCTAAGCGCTACGCCGCCTCGGGGGGTCCCGGACAAGAAATCGCGATTCGTCCCTCGCTGCTGCAGCGCGCCACCACCTGCAAAAATCCGCGTTAAAAGACTGCAGAAACCAAGAGTCCAAGCTAAGCCGAATACAGTGGCAAGCACTCAGCTGAGCGCATCGAACCTGCCCCCCTCCGAGAAACTCGCGTGCGCCCTCGGAAATTTGGAAATAAAGCCAGATAATAAAAACCCTGGCCTGCCAGCGAACTAATGAATAGTTTGCCGACAGGCCAGGGCGGTAGCTGGGTATATAGCTATTACTTGGAGTACTTAGCCTCCAGGTTCTGTTCCACCTCTTCCAAGGTGTAGATCTTGGTTTCCGGAACGAACTTAATGTAGAAGCACAACGCAATCACGTTGATGATTCCGAAGACCAAGTAGGTACCGGAAGCACCCAGGTTCTCGATCATCCAGGGGAAAGTTCCCGCTACGATGGCGTTGAAAATCCAGAGAGCGCAAACCGAGATTCCCTGCGAGACCCCGCGGATCTTTGCCGGGAAGATTTCAGACAGCAGCACCCAGTGAATGGTTCCCGACTGTTTGATGAACAGGAATACCGATACCAGAATCAGCACCAACCACGGCAAGAAGTTGGGAATATCGCTGGCCACGTTGCCGTGGGCATCCATATGGGGCTCAATACCCCAGTAGAACACTCCGGCCAGTACCAAGAGGGAAATCGCGACCCCGGTTTCCTGGTAGATACCTACCGTACGGCGGTAGAGTTTTGCAATCAGCAAGAAGCCAACTGCGGACCCAACTGCAGAGAAAGTACCGGTGACCACGTTGAGCATAATGCCCTGGCCAGTATCAAAACCGGCGGCCGTTAGAATCTTGGGCATGTACCACATAGCGGTGTTAATCCCGGTGGTCTGATCGAAGATTCCCAGGAATACCCCGATGATTAGCACTTTACGGGTCCAGGGGGTACTCCAAATCCGGGAGAAGTTCCACTGTTCTTCTTCCTCTTCTTTACGGTGCAGTTCGATCATTTCGTTGGTTTCGAACTCTACTTCTTCATCGGTGTCACGCACGCGTTTCAAAGCGCCAATGGCTTCATAGTAACGCTGGTTAGCGGCATACCAACGCGGAGATTCCGGCATGACCCGCATACCTACCCAGAGGCACACGGCGGGAATAGTAGCGATTACCAGCATCCAACGCCAGGCGTTACCGTTACCGCCAGAGAGCACCATCGTCTCGCGTACGGTATCCGAAAGGCCAGACAGACAGTCCCAAGTGTAAGTGCCACCGGCCTGCACGGCCTTACCGGCATCCGGGGCACCTTTAGGACAAACAGCGCCTGCGCTAATAGCTTTCACGGTTGCTTCGGGAGCGTTATGCGCCTGCGAGAGGGCGGCGTTACAAATATAGGCAACTAGCTGCCCAAACACGATCATGAACTGGTCTACTGCTACCAACGGACCGCGGATTCGTTTCGGCGCAGTTTCCGCTAGATAGAGCGGGACTGAAGAGGACGCGCCGCCTACTGCCCAACCGAGAATGAAGCGGAAGGGGTAAATCACCCATACGTTGGGGCTGAAGGTACAACCCAAGGTACCAACCAGGAAGATGACTGCCAAAATCATGATGTTGGTACGTCGTCCTAGCCGGTCGGTGAGCCAGCCGCCAATCAAGGCGCCGAAGGCTGCCCCGATGGCGAGCATGGCGTTGACCCAACCTTCGTGCAGGGCATCTAGCCCCAGGCCTCCGGCCACATTGTCCATATACATATAGGGCAAAGCTCCGGCGATTACTCCGGTGTCGTAGCCGAATAGCAGCGACCCGAAAGTGGCGGTAGCAGCCAAAATTACGGTGCCGCGATGTGGCCCGGACATGGGGGTCTTGGCCACCATCTCTTTAACTTTTTCGGGAGAGGGCGGGGTTGCCAGCTTCTCCTTATAAGCATCATTGCTCATATTATTTTTTCTCCTTTAAGAGCGATCCAGGTTATTTGTAGAACTCGGGCTGTTCAATTAATTCCACGGAGACCAGTTTGGACTCACGTGATTCTAAGGATTCCAGGGCGGCATCCACCACGCAGGTGGCCGCGTAACCGTCCCAAGAGCTGGAGCCGGTGTGGCGATCCTCGCTGGCGGCATTAATCCACTCCTGCACCTCGCGGTTGAAGGCATCATGGAAACGGTCGATATGGGACTGGCAAATAGCGTTGGTGCGTTCCTGGCTAGAGCGCACATACACTTTTTCTTGATCCCCCAGGTAAGCGGTGCCCTGTTCCATTACCGCTTCGCACTGAATGTCGTAGCCGTAGCCGATGTTGACATTTACTTCGTCATCGATGCGGATCCCGGATTCGGTGTACATGACCACTACGATCGGGTCGGTCAGATGCTCAAACTTGTAGCTGGTGGAGCGGGGAATATCTACCCGCACGTTCACGATTTCTTCACCGGTTAGCCAGCGGCAAGTATCAATTTCGTGAATGGCGGTGTCATCAATCGCCATGGAAGACAGGTAGTTTTCCGGAACGGTGGGGTTACGGTGACGGCAGTGCACCATGGTGGTTTCGCCCAGCTCTTTGGAGTCCATCTTGGCTTTCAAAATGCCATAAGACTGGTCAAAGCGACGCATAAACCCAACGGTTACCAGTTTCTTCCCGGCTTTTTGTTCGGCCTCCATAATTTCGCGGCAGTCTTCTGCCGTGGTTGCCAGCGGCTTTTCACAAAGCACGTATTTTCCGGCCTCAATCGCCCGGATTACATCCGGCTTGTGTACCCGGCCGAAGGTGGCGATCAAGACGGCATCTACGTTCGGATCCGCGATTAGTTCTTCGCCGGAGCCGTAGGCTTTGCTGCCAACTTTGTCCGCTACTTCTTTAGCGGCATCTAGGTTTAGGTCGGCGACCGCTACAATCTTGCCACCGGTCAGTTCGTTTTCGATCCGTTCCACGTGAGCACGTCCCATGCCCCCCGCACCGATCAAGCCAATATTTAATGTCATTTTTCTCCCCTATGAGTGATTTGCCTGGTGGCCTCAGTGCGACCAGGCGCGACTTCACAGCCGCTGAATGGAGATGCCGGCGGGAGCGGGATAATCACTCCGCTCCCGCGGCATCTGGTAAGTGGTGGATAGTTACTTCAGACCCAGTCCGCAGCTCGCCAGGTATTCCCGCATGTTGATAGCGTTCTGCTTCGGGAATGAGGGCTCGCACGGGTAGCAGTCCTGCTCGCAGATGCAGTAGATTTCGCGGTCTAGTTCCGCGAGTGCGTCCACGAACTCATGCATTTCCGGCAGACCCGCGGGCGGACATACCGATGCCCCCTTAGCCACGGCCTCGCCGAAGGGCCAGTCCTTTTCGTGTGCCTCTTTGGTGATGGCTTCATCGAAAGCCTTGATGTGTACGTAGGTGATCCGCTCCGGGTATTTCTTGATCAGTTCTACCGGGTCGCCACCGCCGTAAACCACGTGACCGGAATCCAGGCAGAGGTTTACGTACTTGGGGTCGGTGTCGTCAAAGATACGCGCGATTTCCTCGGGGGTTTCGATATGGGAATCTCCGTGGGGGTGCAGTACCATCTTCAAGCCGTATTCATCCAGCAGCATTTGCCCGAGGGCGTTGGCGTGCTCCACATAGAGCTTCCAGGCATCATCGGACAGGACGCGATCATCTGTCCATTCCCAAGTCTTGTCATCACGGTAGAGCGGAGGAAGATGCACGATGTATTCGGCGCCGACTGCCGCATGAGTCTCGGCGATGGCGCGGAAGGTCTTCAAAGTTTCCGGCCAGGCTTCGGCCTTGTGGAGAATCCCCCAGCCAGTACCGGCGACTACCTTCATCCCGAATTCATCGCACCATTTTTGTAGTTCTTTAGGATCGGTGGGGAAATAGCCGAACGGCCCGGTTTCGATAATTTCGAAGCCGGCTTCTGCCATTTCTTCCCAAGCTTGCCGGGGATCCATTTGCTTTTCGTCCTCGGGGAACCATACGCCCCACTGGTCGGGGCAAACCCCGATGGACAATTTGGAATATTTGGGATCGTTGGTATTTATTGCTTTACTCTGCGCCATCGCAGTGTCCTTTCCTCCGCCTTACCAGCTGCTCCGCCGGCGTATTGGCTGCAGGATCGCCGATAGTGCTACCGGTTTCCCGCTATCTACTCATTTACCGAAAACCTTACCGAATCGGTTCGGTATTGCCACGATAGCCGACACGATCGTTTAGGTCAAGAGGTTTCAGAAAATTGTCCCGACAATTATTTTTGCTGGTGAACTAACATTATGGCCACTTTGTTAGGTTGCGCAGGTAGCGAGGAGCAGATTGGGGGGCGGTTGGTGGCTACGTCTACAAGGGCTAAACATAAGAGGGCGGGACGAGATAGAAGCGGGCGGGCGGAATCAATATTTTTGTAGATCCCTACCCGAGCGGTAGACCAGCTTTACCCATTTGGCTTTGTTCATTGGCGTTAGCTGTGTTCGCTTGGCTGCTGAAGTGCGCCATCACCGCTGACGTTGGAAATGGATTCAGTGGGATTACCAGCTACAGCCGAGGGAACTCGTTTCTCGTCCTCCCCGAGGACAGTATGGGTGATTGCTACTTCCCGGGCGAGTTTTGTAAGGCGGCGCTCCGCGGCATTACGCTGCTTGGCCTGCATCAACATATTGTAAAGAACCACTATTACCAGCCCGTACAGCAGAAGGTCAGCGCCACGTCCAACCCCTACAAAACGTGCGACCGTGGTGGTAATCCCGGGAAAAATCACCACTACTACCGCGGCGACCGCAAAAGCTAATATCCCCAGGCGCCGCCAGGCGGTCTGTTTTGCCCCCAGGTTGGCTTTGAACATATAGAGGGAAAGAAGCAACACCACAACAATCAGCAGGATTTTTATTAGCATCATTCGCCCCTATTTGATCAACAACTCGGTGAGGATATTTATGGAGTTAAGCAGGGATTGTCCCTTAGCTTTGGAGTAATCGGTGTAGCGGATATACACGCTATGTTCTGCCCAGGGCAGTCCGGTTCGCGCCAGTTGCGCCACTATTTCAGAAGCATGCGCCATCCGATTTTGCAGCAGGTTTACTTGCTCGAAGGCATCCCGGCGTAGTACTCGCAACCCGTTATGAGCATCGGTGAGTTGCAATCCGGTGCGGCGGGCAGTCACCCGCGCCGCAGTTTTTAGCACCAGGCGTTTCATCCACCCCACCTGGGTTTTAGAAGACAAGAATCGTGACCCGAAAAGTATCGCTAAGTTTTCTGTTTCGGCTTGTTCCACCATGGCGAGGCCGTCCTCTACTCGGTGTTGGCCGTCGGCGTCAAAGGTTAGTAGGTATTTCGCCGGAGTAAATCCCCGCACGTATTCGATCCCGGTTTGCAGTCCCGCACCTTGCCCTAGATTCACGGGGTGGCGGATAACGGTAGCGCCGGCAGCTGCTGCCACCTCCGCGGACCGATCCCGGGAACCATCATCGATGCAGACCACATGGGGAAAGGTGGGGAGCAGATCTTTAACTACTTGCCCGATCACCTGGTCTTCGTTATATACGGGAATGATGACCCAGGTGTCATCTCTAGTCGCCATAGTTCACTGCTACCTTTTCCCGCGAGAATTCGTTACTTTTCCTAGAATAACAAGCATTTAGGACTTCATTGATATGTGGTGGCCTCGCTAGCACTTATAATAGTGATGAAATAGGGAGGCTGGCTGAAGATAATCAGGCTTGAAGAGCTATCCCACACCAGACCCAGGAGGTTACTTAACTAATGACTGCAGAGTTTATTCCCGCCGCGAAACCCATTATTGGCGATAAAGAACGCGCCGCTGTGGACGCGGTTCTAAAATCCGGCATGGTGGCGCAAGGCCCGCGAGTAGCAGAGTTCGAAGAGAAATTCACTGCCCAGATGGCCAGTGGCGATGGTCAGCAGTCAGTAATGGTTAACTCCGGGACTTCAGCCTTGCATGTGGGGCAGCTGGCTGCCGGGATTAAACCTGGTGACGAAGTAATCGTACCCTCCTTTACTTTTGCGGCCACCGGGAACTCGGTAGCCATCATCGGGGCTACCCCGGTCTTTGCCGATATTGAGGACGACTACTTCTGCCTGGATCCCGAGTCGATTGAAGCCTCCATTACTCCGAAGACCCGCGCTATCTTGCCGGTTCACCTTTACGGACACCCGGCGAATATGACCGCGATCATGGATATTGCTAAGCGTCATAACCTGCTAGTATTCGAGGACGCCTGCCAGGCGCATGGCGCTACTTGGAGCGGACAGCAGGTAGGAACTTTCGGGGCTTTCGGAGCCTTCAGCTTCTACCCCACCAAGAATATGACCGCTGGCGAGGGCGGAGCAATCACCACCGGGGACGCCGAACTTGCCCGTGAAGCCCGGATGATTCGTAACCAGGGCATGGAAAAACGCTATGCGAACGAGCTAGTGGGTCTGAACAACCGGATGACCGATATCAACGCCGCTATTGGCTTGGCGCAGCTGTCTCAGGTTTCCGACTGGATGGAAAAGCGTCGCGCCAACGCGAAGTTCTTAAACGAGAATCTGCAAGGAGTTAAGGTTCCGCCAGTAGCCCCAGAGGCTGAGCACGTTTACCACCAGTACACTATCCGGGTAAGCGAAGACCGCGATGGTTTTGCCGCTGCCCTTAAAGATGAATACCAGGTTGGTTCCGGCGTGTACTACCCGATTCCTAACCACCGCCTGCCCTCCCTGGCTCCCTACGCCAAAGGTCTGGAACTGCCCCACACCGAAAAGGCTGCGAAAGAATGCCTATCCCTACCGGTTCACCCCTCCCTCTCGCAAGGCGATTTGGAGCGGATCGTGGAAGCGGTCAACAAACTAGCCAAGGCGGGTGCATAAAGCATGGCAAACTTGCGTTACGGAATTATCGGTATCGGCTCGATGGGTCGGCACCACGTACGTAATATCCGCGAACTGCCGGGTGTTGACCTGGTAGCGATGGCGGACCCGGCTGGCGATAAGTTCGGGGTTTCCAAAGGGATGGAAGTCCTCCCCGATATTGATGCCTTGATCGCGCAAGGGCTGGACGCTTGCGTAGTAGCAGTCCCGACCGTTTTCCACGAGGAAACCGCGTTGAAACTAGCCGAGGCTGGGGTACATACCCTAGTAGAAAAACCGCTTTCGACCGACGCGGAATCCGGGGAACGGATCGTGAAAGCATTCGCGGAAGCCTCTTTAGTGGGAGCCGTGGGGTACGTGGAACGCTGCAACCCCGCCCTCCTGGAAATGAAGAAACGGATCTCTGCGGGACAATTGGGTGAGGTTTACCAGATTTCTACCCGTCGCCAGTCTCCGTTCCCGGCACGGATTTCGGATGTGGGGGTAGTCAAGGATTTAGCTACCCACGATGTGGATTTAACAGCTTGGGTGGCCGGGTCGAACTATGCGTCAGTTTCGGCGGTAACGGCTTACCGGTCAGGCCGCGAAAATGAGGACATGGTCAATGTAGTCGGCAAACTGGAAAACGGCGTGCTGGTAAACAACCTGGTGAACTGGCTGTGCCCCTTCAAAGATCGCAAGACCATTGTGATTGGCGAAAAGGGCGCGCTGGTCGCTGATACCCTCATGGGTGACCTTACGTTTTACCGCAACGGCTCCATACCGGTGGAGTGGACCCAGGTCGCTAACTTCCGGGGAGTCTCCGAGGGCGAAGTGACCCGCTACGAGATCCCCAAGCGCGAACCGCTGCGAGTAGAGCACGAGCATTTCCGCGACGCGATTTTAGGCAAAGGTAACGAGCATGTCTCCATGTCGGAAGCACTGCAAGCCCTGAAAGTCGTGGAAGAAATCCTGAAGTCCGCACAGAACGCTTAACGTTTTTCGGTTATAGCATCTGACTTTTAGCAACACTAACGGGGTTGGGAAGATCTCATCACAGACTTCCCAACCCCGTTTTTCTGCCTGGAAAACTTTCATTCCCATTGGTTACTGACTAGCTGAGCTGTTTCAATGTTATAAATTTATTTTTGTAACCACGTAACAAGCATCATTCGTTAAGCAGAGAAGAATACTTTGTATCTCCCAATAGCAGTCCGCTAGATTGCGCTATCCGGGGAGACCTAAGTTTTATCCTCTTGATTAGGTAAATCATGACGAAATCCCAGGATACGGTAAGCTAGTAACAATGAATTTCCCTAAGTTTCGCACCAGTTCTCCGCCGCCACTCGTCGGGCGTCTGGACGCATTAACGGGACTCCGCTGGTGGGCTGCTTTTGCAGTATTTGCTTTCCATGCCAGAAAATTCGCTCCACTTCCTGGCTACGGTCTGATGGCATATGGCAGCTACGGAGTTAGCTTTTTCTTCGTACTATCTGGTTTCGTCCTGACCTGGTCGGCAAAACCTACCGTTACTGTGCGACAGTTCTGGTTTCGCAGGTTTGCACGCATATGGCCGGCAGCTATGGTTGCTTTGCTAATAGCTATCCCGATATTTCACCCTTGGTGGCACTCGCCTCAAAACTGGTGGGAAAAGCCCTTCTCCCTGTCGGTGATTGCCCTCTCGATATTATTTTTGCAGGGTTACTCCACGCGCCCTGAAATTCTTTTCTCTGGAAACCCTGCCGCCTGGACATTAAGCTGTGAATTTCTTTTTTACTTTATGCACCCGTTTGTTAACGGATTAACCTCCAGATGGGGAAAACGCGGTAACCTTATCTTATTTTGGGTTACTGTTCTTGTCGCTACCATTATTAACTTCTTGGGGTTAACTTCAGTGCCTGTCCCATTTCTACGGTTATGGGAGTTTTTCTTGGGGATGTCAGTCGCTAACGCGCTGAGGTGGGGGTGGCGCCCTAAGATCCCGGTATCAGGAACATATATCCTAATAGTTGGGCTAATGCTAACCCCTTGGCCTCCTATCGCCAAACACCTACCCTCTTCTCTGATTAACTTGATAGTCCTTTTCCAACCAGTTCTATTTGGGACTTTTTTCGCCCTCATGATTGCGGCAACCGCCTATAGGCAAATTCTAAGGAAACCCACCATCATGGACAGCTGGATACTGGTTAAAGGCGGGGAATGGTCATACTGTTTTTATCTAGTGCACGCCTCTGTCATGTATGTATTGAGAGATCTATTTGGTCAGCAACCGGCCGGACAGATCGGTACGAATCTCTGCTGGTGGTTACTGCTCTTTATTTTAGGATTGGCGGTAACCGCGCTTCTCCATCTCTTCGTTGAAAAACCGGCGGAAAAATACCTTCGCGCCTGGGGAGATAGCAAATTTGGCCTAAAAAATAGCAACATGTGAATCAGGAGCGACTACACAAAAATGGAGCACTTGAGACTCCTGAAGTACTCGCTCTCTACTAAATTTAAGAATCATTTGAAGGATTCAAGGGACAGGCAATGGATAAAGTAACCAGTGAGATAAAACTAAGTTGGTACAAAAGGACAGGCTCCTTTTGTAGGGTATATAGCTGGCTTTTCAAGCCTTTACTAATCACCATCGCATTTTTGCTTTTGGTGCTTCTGAGTTGGTTAGGTTTCACCTTTATCCAGCGTGACACCTATCTATTTGAAGTTAACCTGGCGGTTATCGGGTCATTAACAACTGTTTTAGTTTCCGCAGCCGTTGCGATAACGGCATTCTGGGCTCAATTAAAGCAGTATCGAGAAGCAGATAAAGTCGATCAACTGCGCGAAGAGAGTTGGCACAGGGTGGGCGTGCAGATTGGAAGGCTAAAGATTCACGATATCGTAGTTTTTTCTTCGGCACGAAAGTATGTTCAATGGACTGATAATTGTGTCGTTAAATGGAATCCAACGCTCTCTTATGACGGCAGCCCAAGATCAGAAAATGCTCTGCTAGAAAGAGAGAAAACCAAAAATATTACTGACGCAAAACGCAGGGCTAAAAAACATAATCTTACGCTTTCAGACGATGAGTGCGTGGAACTGAGGCATGCGCAGATCAGCCTAGTTAGAGACAAAGGACGCAGGATTCCTAGCTACGTTTTAACTCCCAAAGTCGCTCGTTACTATGATTTTCTCGGTACAGCGAACGCCATTGATAAAGAGATAACTGCCGGCCAGGCCGTAACTTCGTTACGACAAGAATTGAATATCAATGTTAAATCTATTGAAGATCTCAATGATCTGCCGGTAATAGCTAAACTTGGGTGCGGAACTGCGGCGGTGACTTCCGATGATCAGCTTGTTTTAGGAGTTCGTGGCCGCTCCATGATAGCTGGTAAAGGAGAAAATCCCGATGAGACGAGGCGGCTCGTCCATATAGTCGCCGAAGGGATGGTTCCCGGTGATTTAGACAGCGACGGGAGACTATCTCCCCGGGTTTGTTCAGCGCGAGCATTAGAAGAAGAATTAATTATTGGAAATACCGGTAACTCTATAGGGTCGATTAAAGAGCACTTTGCGACCGGATTCTTTTTCGATCAGCTACGCCTTCAGCCTTGTTTTTCTTATTTAGCACACCTTAGTTGTGATTCGGCGACTCTAAAAACTGGATACAAGTCAGCTCCAGATGCTTGGGAGGCTGAAGAGTTGATAACCATCCCATTTAAACTCGAAAGTAAAGATCTACGCTTGCTAATGCTTGGAAGACACCCGCAATATCGACTAGCGTCAAACCATGCAGCGGCAGTAATTTTTTTCGCGTTGATGTATCAGTTTGGTTATTACAAAATCAGGGATATCTATACTTCATTTTCAGTTTTTTAAAATCGGATATAGATATCTCCCCTCCTTATTTCAGTTTGTTTTCTAAGCGTTCACGCCAGTATCTAACCCGGTTTATTTGTGCCCATCGAAACTCGGATTCCCTCTCGGTAATTGCTGAATACAGATGGAGAGGACGCTCGCCTGCGTGTACTGACTCAAGGCTTCTAAGGGCGTCCGATAGCTCTCCTTTTTCCAGGTGTCGAAAGGTCATTGCGTATGAACGGGATAGTGGGTAGTCATATTTCGGATCTTCCCGGCGCAACCGGGTCAGATATTCACGCATCCAGACAAGGTCTTTTTCATCCCAATCTTTAACCTCCGGGCGTTGACGAACCGCATCCAAAACATGGGTTCTGGCAATTTTCACCGCTAATGCATGCCGCGTCTGCTGATTCCAACGTTTAACGAATGAAGCCTGCCATATCTCTTCCCAAGCAGCTCCCATTTCTACTATTGTCCGCGGTTTACTCGCTCTATCCGGAGCATCAGTAGATAGAAGGTAAGCTGGATCTTTAGGGTAGAAAGAAATTCGAGCACCCGGAGCTGTCCACATCCGGGCTGTAACTCGCATATCTTCACCAGTTGCCACATTTTCTAAGAACGGGTCATTATCAATAGTCATCAAATGCCTGAGAAAGAGACCATGCGGGGCGGCGCGATAGAATAATCCGTCTTTAACCGGTGAGAGAGATGAATTTTTTAGAGTTGGCAACAGGGAGCGATTTCTTTTACCCTGTTTTTGCAATGGAGCAATGATTCCATTCGCTCCATCCTTTTCTGCCCTAGAAAGCATGCTAGAAATGGCGCCCGGTTGGTAGTAATCATCAGAATCTAAAATACCAACCCACTGGGCAGTTGTTTCCCGTAAACCCGCATTTGAAGCCGCTCCCGGCTGACCATATTTCCCCGAAAGTTCAACCACCTTTACTTTTTCGGGTAGGTCAAAATTAAGTTGCGAGGACAACAAGTTGTGTAGAACCAGGACAATTCCCACTGCTGGTTCCTTCAAGACGGAGGAAAAGCATCGTTGCAGTAAATCAGAACGCGATAAATCATGAAACCGGACAATTAGTTCAACTTCTTTGTCAGACATGTTTCCCTCCTACCTTGAAAAATTCTTTTGCGCCTAGAGAACGAGAACATTTAAACTTCTTCTGCCCTTAACTTGATATCTACAAGAAACTAGCTAGCGCCTAATTCTTTTACCACTGCTTTAGCGCGATCACTCCACGTTTGTGAGGTACGAAAGGCAAGTGAGTTTTGGGTCTTTTCTGAGACTTCCTTCCGGTTATCCCGAAGGTCACTTATGACGTTTACGTAACTATTAATATTGTTGGGAACCACCCATCCCAAATTATTCTTGGTTACAATCTCTGCGGCTTTCGTGCCTTCACTGGCAAGAATGGGCTTACCATACCCCACATATTCGTAAAGCTTAACTGGAACAGCGAATTCCCAATAACTTGACGGCTTCACCGTTATTAGGCATACCGTTGCCTCATCGTAAAGTGGTTGTAAACTATCAGCCCCACTGTGGACAACTTTGAGGTTATTATTTCCGACTGCTAGCCTTCTTAACGACGATTTTTCCCAACTAGCTTCGGGTACACAAAGGGTGAGAGGAGTCTTTGTAACTGCTGCAGCCTCTACTAGCTGGTCTAACTGATAATGTTCCCCTAAACCTCCCACATAAAAAAGGGAAAGCTGACGAGGAGCAGTAGCGCATTCGTGAATTTTGCAACCAGGGGGTAGGGGGACAGCCTTTTCTACCCGCAGTTCCGGAATTTTTGCTGCCATCTCAACTGAAGGGACAAAAATGCGGTTGCAGTACTTTAGGTAAACTCGTAAATCACGACGGAATAGTTGGCGCATTAACATGGCTATAGGTCGCCCAACTGCTTGTACATATAAATCGCCTGCCCAGTAGATGTCCCGATAAAATACTCCCATCGGTATCGACTGCTCTCTTAAGAACTTGAATGTTTTCATGTCCAAAAGGGGCCGGAGGGGGAAGTGCTTAGGTTCAGAAAGCAAAAGGGGAATATTCGCGTTCTCTGAATACATAAACTCGAACCTAGTTCCCGATCTCACTCGCGATTTAAGTTCTTTAAACTTAGCTCTCCGCTCAGAGCCTGTTCCGCTTAAATCAAAAACTTCGTAGCCGAGATTCGAAAAAGCCTCGCGCATTTGGTAGGGGCGATTCTTTGAGGCAGTATTACTACCTGCCGCCACACGATAGGGGGCATGAAAAATCATTGCGGGCATTTGCTCTCTGACTCTTTTCGATCTGGCGCTCTAGCGATAATCCCATCATACTAAGGAAGTAACTTCCCCCAGTTTCTAAATGTTCTCTTTAGTTTCCAGGTCAATTAAACCTAGTATCCGCTTTGCCTGTGCTAACTTGCTGTATATGCGTGGTAGAAACAGCGAACCAAGAATCCTCCACTTTCATGATTGTGCAGACGTAGGCCTGAATCTAGTTAAGGCCGCACATAAACAAGGATTAAACTGGCGATACCTTAGCGCCGAGGAAGTCCGTCCGTCAAAGACTCCTGCTAGCTTTGTCGGTGGAAAGGTATTTTCCGCTAAACTTTTGGCAAATCGTTGGCGTGCAGTTCAAAGAGCAGAACTGGTTCATGTTCACTACGCTATGGTAGTTCCAGCAGCCACTTGGCCTCCGATGCCAAAACGGCCGTATTTTTTGCATTTGCACGGAACGGATATCCGGAAACACTGGAAGAACCCTAAAATTCATGGTTTGGTGCAACGATGGATCGATGGTGCGAAACAGATCTATTACACCAATCTTGATACTCAGGAAGAAGCCACTGAAGCCCGATCTGACGCTCAGTTTATGCCAGCTTTCGTAGATCCCGATAGCATCGTTGATTGGGCTACTCCCGAGTCCGAACCACAAAAAATTATTTTTCTGTCTCGCTGGGAACCAGTAAAGGGAACCGCGCGGCAATTTCCGTTGATAAAAGCCCTTAAAGCGGCATTACCTAACGTGGAACTAGAAGGCCTAAATTGGGGTCCCCAAGCCGAAGAAGCTAAATCCTTGGGGGTAAAACTAGTTCCCAAAATGGCGCATACTGATTATCTTAACTGGATGCGTTCAGCCTCAATCGGTATCGGGCAAGCAAATAACGTTCTCGGGGTTTCCGAGTTCGAAGCCATAGCTAGTGGTCTACCCGTAGCGGTACTCGGCCACCGACTTCCACGTCCAGACGATAATTCGACTCCCCCGGTTTTGGAGGGCACCATCGATGAAGTAGTTTCCCAGATTCGGGAAACTCTACAAGATCCTGCTGGTGTCAGCGCTAAACTTCAGGGAAGAAAATGGGTTTTTAGTCATAACGTCGCTGATCCGTACATAGATCAGTTACAAGCGGAATACCGAAAAACCCTTGGGTATCCAACTACCTGACTTTGCCTGACATTAGCCGCCGAACTCCAGTCGTAAATGCCCAGCGCAGATTAGAGTCCTTTTCAGTTAAAGCCGCCACGTAACCCCGGGGGAACAGCCGCTCGCGCATATTCGCCCGTTTCCAAGACGCATTTGCGGTTAACACATCCTGCAGGTTTCCATCTTTAAGCGCCCAGATTATTCTTTGATCCCGCAGGCTTAGTCCTCGGTAGCAGGTGGGGTCATAAGAGATAAGAGTCTGCAAATAATTCTGGAGCCACTCAAAATCCCCCGGCTGCCACTGATCTGCCGAAGGACGCAGTACCACCGCACCCAAAACATGAACCCTAACCATTTTGACTGCCAAAGAATGCCGGGTCTTCTTATCGAAATCTTTAACTTGCGGCTCTTTAAGGAGAGCAACGTAGGGTGCGCCAGATTCCGCTAGGGGCCGGGGAGTAAAAGTAACTCTGGTCTTCGCGTCTTTACCCACAACATATGCGGGATCATTCCAGTAATAAGAAAATCTTCTCCCAGAGGTCCAAAGTAAGGCAGTCACCCGCATATCTGATCCCGCAGGAAATTCAGGGCCAAATTTATAGGTAGCTTCGGCTAACATATCACGTTTGAAAATTCCCAAGGGAGCGGTACGATAAAACATTCTATCCCGTGCCGCCTGCAAGTTTTTCTGACGAAGAGAAAGTGGCTTAATCTGGTTATTTAGCTGCAACTGATGTTTTTGGGGTGCAATCACTCCGTCAGCTTTATCCTGGACGGCGTGTCTGCGCATCGTTTCCAGGGCACCCGGTTCGTACCAGTCATCAGACCCCATAATTCCGACCCACTTTGCCTTAGCTGCGGCAATTCCAGCATCGAAACATGCTCCCGGTCGCCCCGCAAAACCATCTAGCTTTTCCATACGAATCCGCTCATCCTGGGGTAGATCTAAAACACTCGGGTCAATATTGTGCGCAATAATAAGAGGTGCGGTTTCGCGATCCCTCAATAGCGATTCAACCGCTCTACGGATTGGTCGCGACTGATCGTGTACCGGAACAACTATTTCAGTTGAGATTTTCAAGCTAATCCTCCGTTATTCAACGTTCCCTACCCTAGTTTAAGTTGGTATTAGTTATTGGCAGCTAATGCGCACTGAGCTCATCGTCGTCTGATTTACTCGGCAATAATCCGGCCAACTGCGCTTGATGGGCGAAAGCGGGCATAGCTGCTACTACTTCCGAAAAAGTACCTTTAGCTTTGATTTCACCATCCTCCATAAAGAAGAGGACATCACTATCTTTTATCGTCGATAGCCGGTGAGCAATAGAAATCATGGTGACTTCGCCCCGCAAATTTTGAATTGCTTTGGAAACCTCTGCTTCGGTTTCAGTATCGAGGGCGCTGGTGGCTTCATCCAAAATTAAGATAATCGGATCGGAGTACAGTGCCCGCGCGATGCCTAGACGTTGCCTTTGTCCCCCTGACAACCCAATTCCGCGTTCTCCCACCGTTGAAGCTAATCCACCGGGTCTCGCTTGAACTGTCTCCCACATTTGGGCTTTCTTCAAACAGGAAATCACTTTCTCGCGGTCAATTTTCCCTTTCCAGGTGAGCGCCACATTTTGTTCAATAGATCCATCGAAAAGTGACACCTCTTGAGGCACGTAGCCTACAATAGCGCGCCAAGCTGCCATCACATCCTTCAATTCAGCATCATCAACATGGATAGAACCAGATTCTGGCTCTAGAAGACCCAGTAGAATATCTACCAAAGTTGATTTCCCGGAACCGGATTCCCCAACAATCCCTACTGAAGTTCCCATGTTAATGGTTGCGGAAACATCTTTTACCGCTGCATCCTTCCTACCGGGATAGCGAAAAGTAACTTTATCAAGTATGAGTTGCTTAGGTTCTTCCTTGATAGGTTCTTTTCCGACAATTTCCTTCATTTCTAGGTAGTGCTGCGCCTCTTGGATATCTCTGAGAACTGCATTGATTTGCGAGGCATTTGAGTTGAGAACATTGACTGTTCCCTGGAATCCGGTGATGGAAGGAATCAAACGCATACCGGAAACAGCGAAGAGTACAACTGAGTTAATGGCCGCATCCATTGATCCAGATAACACATAGGCGGCTCCGCCAATAACTAACAGACCACCAATTAGTGCCGAATCCATTACAAAACGGGGAACAGAACTGAGAAATTGGATGTTAGCGCGTGCGCGGGTCGCGTGATAGCGAGCGCCTTGCACCACATCCGAAACTTCATCGAACTTGTTGCGCAGAGTAACCTCTTTTAAAGCCCCGACCATATCTGTCATCAGCCCGGCGGCTTTATAGGAATATCTGCGGTTTACAATTCCCGCTTCTACAGTTCTGCGTGAAAGTAAGAAATAAATACCGACAGCAATAATCCCTAAATAAGCAATAGTGGCTACCGCCGTTATTGGTTGAGCAATTAGCAGGATAATGATAATTGATGCTGACGACACTAGCATCGCTGGCAATCCCAGTATGGGCAATATCAAACCGGCATTAATCGCCGCTACCCCGACGTCAGCCATTCTTACCAGTTGCGAGGTTGACCGGGAAAGACGCTCCACCCAGGGAGCTCCGAGATAGGCGTCAAAGAGTTTTTTTCCTAGCACCATCTCGAATTCAGCGAATTTTCTAGTTGCGAACCATTGCTGAACCAAAGACAGAAATGATTTAAGCAAGATAACACCTGAGATAGCAAGAATCACATATACATATTGGTTAGGAGAAAACGTCCACTTGACAACAGGAACCACAATATCGCGTTTACCCAAGATAGCAGTGACTGAAAAAGCCAACGCCATTAATGCAGTTATGTCCAAGATAGCCAGGAGGGAGGCCACCAGCATATAGATATTCATATACCGCTTAGCCCCTGCAGGTAGATAGGGCAGCGTTTGTCCTAGCCGGATAAAAGCCGTTTTCATCGGTTTTACTTCTCCATTCCCTTGCTGCGAGCAGACTTCATCAATAGTTCAGCAACTCTTCCAGAAGCTACCTTAAGCGAGCGATTTTTACGCACCCATTCACGTAAACGATTCCCTAGATCGGAGTCATTTCTAGTATCTTCTATAGCCTGATTCATCCCCGCAGCGACACTGCTAGGAGAGTAGCTAACCGCCCATCCCAGTTGGTTTTTCCGGATATCCTCCCCGGCTTCTCCGGGCCCTGCATAGAGCACTGGGACACCACAGGAAAAAGAGGAAAGCGCTTTGGTAGTATAGGCAAACTCGTATCCTGAACCAGGCTTGATCGCGGCTAAACTGCATATGGAGCCCCGAATCCACTGCGCGGCTACCTCCGGAGGGACTGTAGTTGAAAAATGAACTTTCCCCTCCAAGCCTTTAGCTCTAGCTGAATTCCTAAGTAGTTGCCATTGACCTCCGCGCCCCAAGAACACTAGGTGGCAGTCTTCAGAACTAGATAACAGCTTTAGGGCTTCAATAAAAATCCCAGCACCGTGCCATTCGGAAGCGTTTCCCGGGTAGATGAAATACGGCGAATCACCCACGCCCATTTCTGTGCGCATTTGCGCGGTTGGGGTAGGTCCCTGCATTCTAAATTTTCGGGTATCTACTCCCTGAGGAACGATTACGACAGACTGTGCTCCCATATCGTTAACCTGGTTCGCCACTTCGCTATTGACCGCGATAACCTTTTCTGCGCCTTGAACCGCAAACTTTTCCACCACCCTCAATGTCCTATACACCACGCCAGGATAGAGATTCCTCACCGCTTCTGACCACACATCTGCCGCATAGTAGACGTAGGGAATACCCCGTATTCTTGCGGCTACTCTAACCACAGCTCCGGTTGTGGGAGGTGGCTCAACCAAAATAACGTCCGATTTATTCGTAAAAAGCAATCGAAAAAACGCTGGAATATCAAAACTCAAATACTGCAGGTAGCCTCTAACATATCCCTCGTGGTTGCGCAGTACCGGGAAACGCGACACGTCTTTATCTGCGGAAAAACGGGTACCTTTCGGAGGGATGCTGGTCATAACTTGTACCCCAACCCCCGCCTCTCTCAGAGCGTTGACACACCCTTCTAAGCGCAGTGAGGCAGCGGATGCCTCTGGCATATAGATTCGAGAAACGACCCGAACTAAGCCACAGTTGTTGCTGACCAAGACGGATCTCCTTAGACCTCGACAAGTTGGTTCTCGGAAACTTCACGGAAACGCTTGCCGGACTGGGGGCACTCATATACTCCCTCTTCACCCGCAACTGGCTGTAGCTTTACTCCCGCTGGCCCTACCCAGCCGATCCGGCGAGCTGGAACTCCCGCAACCAGAGCATATTCGGGTACGTCTTTGGTGACTACTGAACCTGCCGCCACCAGTGCCCAGGCGCCGATGGTTACCGGTGCTACGCAAACTGAGCGGGCACCAATCGCCGCTCCTCGATTAATAGTGACCCCCACCTGTTCCCAATCAGAGGCAGACTTAATTGAACCGTCCTCATTAATCGCCCGGGGGAAATGGTCATTGGTTAGTACCACTGCTGGTCCAATAAACACTCCGTCCTCTAAGGATGCCGGTTCATAGACCAAGGCATAGTTTTGCACTTTGCAGTTATCGCCCATGCGCACGCCTTCGCCGATATAGGCGCCGCGACCAATAATACAGTCCTTTCCCAGCTGGGCGTGTTCACGTACCTGTGCCAAGTGCCAGACACTGGAGCCCTCCCCAATCTGCGCTTCGGGGGAAACATCTGCACTGTCAACTATGCGGGTCATAGATTATCCTTTCTCCTAGTCCTGCTATTCTACAGAGGAAGAAACCGCTCTGGGAACTTAATTCATACGTAATAGAAATTACGCGAAGACGGGAGACCTGATGAAACGAAAACACGTAATTGCTTTAGCTATAGCAGCTGTACTAGTCGCTCTACTGGCTATTGGATATAGGTTCTGGGTTTCTTCCTACAATCTTCCTGAGGCAACTGGGCCAACCATTACCAGCTCCGTCGGCCCTAATAAAACCATGCCTGCTACACGGGCGGGGACGAATCGATGCGCTGAACTAGATAAAAAATTATCTCAGTTACTAACTGATACCCCCGAGGGAAAGGCATTTACTACTCGTTACTCCCAGATACGTGACAAACAGTCCAATGAATCCGGGGAATTCGAGAATGCCAGCAAAGAATGGGTGTCGTTCCTCGCGATCATTCCCAGTCATTATTCAGAGTTTGAACAGTTAGCCGCCTCTGATGACTATGCCAAGGAAGCGGTGAAAAACGTTAAAACCGTAGTTGAGAAACAACCTAAACTGCTAACGGGCAAGATTCCCGAATTCAACAATCCTGAAAAAAGTCAACGCGAACTTGCTGAAGGCAAACAACCAACTCAGAATCCTGAATACGTGCGTACCGCAAACCAGGTGGACAAAGCCCTTGACCAAATAACTTGGTGTATGCCCACCTGGCCTCTGCTACTCGGCTAGTAGCAGTTTACGGACGTACAACGTAGGGCATGATTGCTCCATAATTGTACAGACCACGCTGTCTAGCACCGCCGTAGTTTGATTCCACTATCTGGTTTCCACCAATGTAAATCGCTACGTGGTACACACCGTTACCGCCACCCCAGAATACCAAGTCACCTGGCTGGCGGCTTCTAAATGATACTTTGCGCAGTTTTGGATGTGCATACAGCTGTTTTGAAGAACGATAGGTCGGTGCTGCGTGAGCCAAAACGTTGATAGGTTGCGGATCAATCCCCGCCACGTATAGCGCTTGCAAAGCGAGACCAGAGCAGTCATACCCATCGCGATAGCCGCCGGCGCCTCCCCAGGTGTAAGCGCTTCCCGTCTGACTCTTGGCAAAGTTAATCATCGCATTAATACGCCTGGCTCGAGATGCTGAGCTGCTGAAAGCTGGCCGCATTTGGAAGTTATCCATATACCACGATCTTCCAGTCAACTTAGTCCAGGTTGAACGGTAAACCACACCGGATGCTGTCAAATGATGCCTTCTCTGAACCCTCTTTACCGCAGCTTCAGTAGAACCATCGAAAGTCATACTGGCATTTTGTGGTGCACCCACACCTACTGCTAGACGAACCTGGCGGACTTTAGTTCCATTCCAGCCTCTACGAGGAGTTACTGTCCCCCTAACTCTGGTAATGCTATTTACCGGCATCAGATAGCGAGATTTACGTGCTCCAGCATGCCGTGAACGAACATGCATCGAATAGTAAAACAACTGACCAGAGTGATTGATCGCCATGATTCCTGCACCGGTCAAAGACGCATCGATGGGCAAAATTTGGGACATGCCGTTCCAGCCTTGCCCCAGGCGATAACTACTGAAACCCTTAGCAGAGGGCGCAGACAAATACATATACATATACCCTGCGCTATCAGTAGCAATGAAATCGCTACGCCCATTTTTATCCCAATCCCCAGCATTCATAATCCTGGTGAAAGGTTTCCAGCCGTACCCCAGAGAAATTCGTTTCATGAATCCCCCCAATCCAACGGAATAGGGATAGAGGTGCATCTGTCCGGCATTATCAACCGCTACAATGGTTGGTAAATTACCGTAGGACTTCGGCAAGACTGTCAAGGAACGCATATCGCCCCATCCGTAACCAATCTTTTTGCCAGCCGCAAACCGTTTCTTATTGCCAAGTCCCTGGTAGACGTATAAATCTCCTTGGTTATCGCGACCGATCATGTCTGCTAGGCCATCTCGGTTCATATCGCCAGCAGCAACGGTATCAAAATGACCCCAACCATGTCCGATTTCTCCGCGGTCGACAACTTTGCCAACCCCATACCCCTCATAAAGTCGGATAAATACGTCATCGTCGCGCTTGGTGAAATAAAGTAAATCGGCTCGGCGATTACCAGTCATATCTCCGAGCATCAGCACCCCATCAGTACGCCACCCTTGTCCTATCTTTTGGGCTTTGGACATGGATAGTGCCGGATAGGCGCGATTGGTTAACGGTTTACCGGAAGATCCGCTCGCCCCAGCGAGAACTGTTCCTCCTGCATAAGGGATCTGTTGCGGGCTCCCCGCAGCCTGGGGGGTAGCAGTTTCTGGGCCGGACTCCTGGATTTCCAAACCTTCGTTACCGTTATTGTCGGCTCCCTCATCTGTGGCAGAGTTAGCCTCTTGGGATCGATCCGGAGTGTCCACACTGTCTGAACTAGCATCTTTCGTTGCTGTAGGAGATTGCGGGGCGGCAGGACTGGGAACTTCAGCTCCGTATGCCGGTACCGTGGCCAGTACCAAACTGGCAGCTGCCGTAAAACAGGTTAACGTCCGAATTATTTTGGTCTTACCAGCCATAATTAACCCCTCAAACTGTTATTGATGACACCGCAATCCGATGGGGTTCAGTATACATTAAACAGTTAACATTATCAGAAAAAATTTGGTTATACCTCTCAGCAACTCGTCCTGGCTAAATTGGCACCGCAGCAAAGCTCAGGGAAGACCCAGGCAGCTTTAAGTAGAGACAGAAAAGATAAACTAAGAATCCTAAATGCCGAGTAGACTGGATCCAGGATCTATCGAATCGTTGAATATATAGAAGGAGCTTTGATGCGCGTAGCAGTTGTAGCAATGGGAAAAATCGGCTTGCCTTTGGCGGTACAGTTTGCCTCCAGTGGACAGGACGTGATTGGGGTTGATGTTAACGAGAAGACCGTTGACTTAATTAACCAGGCTAAAGAGCCTTTCCCGGGGGAAGCTCACCTGCAAGAAAAACTCTCTGAGCTAGTGCCTGCGGGGAAACTGCGCGCCACTACCGACTACGCGGAAGCTATTCCTAATGCAGATGCCATCGTTTTGGTGGTTCCGCTCTTTGTTAATGACGAAACCTGGCAGCCAGATTTCGGGTGGATGGATCAAGCTACTCGTTCCTTGGCGGAGCACCTGACCCCCGGAACCCTGATCTCCTATGAAACCACGCTGCCAGTGGGCACTACCCGAGGCCGCTGGAAGCCGCTGATTGAAGAGATTTCCGGTTTGAAAGAGGGCGAAGACTTCCACCTGGTATTTTCTCCTGAACGCGTACTAACCGGGCGGGTCTTCCAGGATTTGCGCCGCTACCCCAAGCTGGTCGGCGGGCTATCTGAGGCCGGCACCCAAGCAGCAATAAAGTTCTATGAAAGCGTCCTCCAATTTGATGAGCGTCCCGACCTGCCCCGTGAAAACGGGGTTTGGGACATGGGCAATGCCGAGGCCGCTGAGATGGCGAAACTGGCAGAAACCACCTATCGCGACGTTAATATCGGGCTGGCTAACCAATTTGCGGTCTACGCGGACAAAGTCGGTATTGACGTGCAAAAAGTCATCGATGCCTGCAACTCGCAACCATATTCCCACATTCACCGCCCCGGGATTGCGGTGGGTGGACACTGCATTCCGGTTTACCCGCGTCTATACCTTTCTACCGACCCCGATGCCTCAGTGGTTCGGACTGCGCGCACCTATAACGCCGGAATGCCCGAATACGTAGTTTCCCGGGTAGAGGACGTGCTGGGCGATTTGAAAGACGTCAAAGTGGCGGTACTAGGAGCTTCCTACCGGGGAGCAGTTAAAGAAACCGCATTCTCGGGAGTGTTCGCTACCGTTGACTCCTTGCGCAAGCGGGGGGCGAAGGTACTGGTTCACGACCCCATGTTCAGTGACGAGGAACTAGCGGGCTTCGGTTGGGATGCCTACCACCTAGGCGAGGAAGTTACTGCAGCTATCGTGCAAGCTGACCATGCCGAATACAAAACCATTAGCGCTAAAGACCTACCCGGCATCAAGTTGCTATTTGATGGTCGCCGGGTAACCGATCCTGAGCTTTGGAAGGGTACCCCCCGCATGGTTATCGGGGATCAGGCCTCCCGCTAGGGTTTTCTCCAAGACATCCTAGGTACTTTAACAGGTGTGCCTCTCCAACCGATTTGACCGGAACTAGCAAGGGAGTATTCGTAGAGTCGAATGACGGGTATCTCTTTTGGATACCCGTCTTCCCCTCAGCTCCCGAATAGTGGTTTCGGAAGTCCAATACGTATATGTTTTTGGCGCCTAGGAAAGAGCACACCTGTTTTCTCTGTTCAGGTTGATACAGCTTGTTCGCTAAGAACGCTCTATCTGGCATCGGAGTGCTTGCATATCGTAAGGTCGGGAAAATCGTTCGTCGTTGCCCCAATGACCAAGCAAAAGCAGCTCCTTCCCATGGATTCCCTAGAATCACACTGTTAGGGGGCGCAAGACGGGGAAGTTCCAGTAGTAAGTCAAGCTCGTCCTCGTCTACTAAACCAAGAGTCTTATCTGTGGGGCTGCGAATAGAGAAAACATCACCGATCCAATACCAGGAATTCTTCAAACGAGTCGGGTCTACAGTTATTCCCACCGACAGTACTAGACAGACAGATAAAATAATAGCTTCAGTTTTCCGAGTTACCTTTGGTGAAATCCACTTTTTAAGTTGGTAAATCAACCATCCCAAACCAGCAGCGGCAATGGGAATAGAAAACATTACGACTGGCACAAAAAGCCGGGGTGAATCTGCATACCAAACCCCTACAAAGTACTGACGTAACTGCAGATTCTGCAGCGAGTGCCCCACTAGAGTAAGACTGGAAAAAACTAGCCAGCAAAGAAGCAACCAGGTTTTTTTGCGACTAATGACCAACACCAGCAAACCGATTATTAATAGAGCAGATAGCGGCAGCATATTTAGACACTGATAAACCATAAAATCAGCGTTTGGTTTGCCTCCGGTCAAAGACAGAATCTGCTTAATTCCTGACCAGTAAGATCCCTGTGGAAACCAGTCGGGAGTTTTGGTACGTAGTCCCCTGATAATTGAGATCTGGAAAGTTCCCCATTCCCACAGGCAGTAGACGGCCAGGCATAGCGCAGTCCAGCCCGCCAACAGTGCACTTCTAACCCCCTTGCGCCCTCGATACCTCTCGGAATCATGACTTATCCGGCTTACTCCAAAACACCAGATAACAATCATGGCCACAATGACGAATGTAAACACATTATTAGGTTGACTAGCTCCCACACTTACCAACCCCCAGGCGGTGGCTAATAATCCTGGGACAAGAGCCGGGAAGCCGCCAGAAAGACATTTAACAAAGAGGGCAATAACCATCGGTAGTAGCGACGAACTGAGCAAATTCGGGTAGAGAGGACCCCAACTGAAGAGAGCGAATGGGAATTGCGGCAACGCTAAGGAGAACGCTAGCGAGATCACTTGAACCAGGCGTGAAGCAAAAATTGCAGAAGACAAACAGAAGATTCCCAGAGGCCAAATAATGAAAGCGACTATCAGTGCCACAGCGTTGGTAGCAGTGGTTACAGCTCCTGAACAGGTACTGGCCACCAAGGCAACTACCTGGTGCCAGGCAGCCGGATAGAATCCGGCTCTTCCGGGATCCCAGAGATCAACCTTGAAAGGTGAAGCATCTCCGCTCTGTAGAAACATCATAGCTAGATTAGAGTGAAAAACATTATCCCATATTTGAGCAAACGCTCCGGGGCGTTTCACCACCGTCGCGAAACGAACCGTCTCATATAAAAACATGGAGAGCAATAATAACGGTGGAAAGTATGTCCACTTCTTATTGCCCCGCCTTAAATTTGGAAGATCACTAATTCCCGTATCGACACTTTTTAACTTATAGAAACGGATTAGGAGTACAGAAATCAGCCAGCAAATAAAAGTTGCGAAGATACAGAAGATTAGTAAGACTGAAAATCCCCAGGTAAACCCTGACTTGGAAGCTATCACGGCTGCTGCAACGACTATCCCCACTGAACCGACAGGTGCCCATCCCCAGAGCCAGCGTCCCCGCAAACCCAAAGCATATCCAGATGCCAAACCAGGCAAGAACAGCACCACGAAGGAAACAGCCAGGGGAATCAAGAACAGCAACCATGAGTTAAAAAAGTCCGCGTTTGAGGCTACTCCCACGACATCCATTTAACTCTCCTATTTGAGTACTGGCGTTCTGATTCATCTCTACTGGCTAATGCAAATATCCTCAAGGCTATCCGCAGCTGACGCATTCATAACTACAATTCATACGCCTGAGCAAACTGCGCCATAGGGATCCAAGTCGGTTACTGCCTGAACAATGTCCATTCGGCAATTAGACGATTATAGGACTGCGCATCTTCTACTGCGGCGGCTGTAGTGTAGCCTACCCCTGCAATCCACCAATATTGCATTAAACTGCTAGCCGGAAAAATTCGTCTATAAATGGCTGAAAGTATTCGCAGCGGGGTCAGTTTTCCGAGTTTTTCCATAGCCATCTGGGAACTAAGTACGGGATCTTGCATACCTTCCAGTACCATCACCACAAGGTTACGGGGGTATCTGAGAGGATTTTCAGGATGCTCCAAATTGCGCAATGCTAAAGCGGTGGCAGTGTCCAGATCACCGTCATGAGGATTCCCAAAATACTTGAATATCAATTTTCGTACGCTTCGAAGTGCCTCTTCAGAGCTATCTGTGTGGAAAGCATCGTAAGAAATAAAATCAATAAACCAATACAGCAGCCCCGCCCTATACCGTTCAAACAAACCTGCTGCTTTCCAACGTGAAAATACCCGGTCAGCCAAGTTCAAGTGCTGCTTTACCCGCTTGTCATCATCTTTATGCTGACTAGACATTGCGGATCCGAGACGATTGGCTCGATAGAAATAAAGGGGTTTCGGAGAAGTTACTATCAGATTTGCCCTAACATAGGCTTCTAAGTAAAACAGTTGATCTTCACCAACTGCGAGCCCCTCTTCAAAACGCACAGCGTTAGTTTCCAGGAAATCACGAGAAAAAGCCGATAACCAGATATAGGGTCTTTCTTTCGCTTTTTTAAAGAGGTCCCCACCTAGACCTCGAATAACCTCTTTCTTGGGAGAAAGAGCATTTAGTAACCAGGGTGACGGCTTCCCATAGGAAATAGCCTTGCCTCCGAAGGTAAAAATATCTGGTTTATCTTTTGAGAAAGTTTCTGCTACCGTCTTGCATGCTCCCGGAGCTAAGAAGTCGTCACCGTCGACAAACATTATTATTTCTCCGGAAGCAACGTCCAGACCCCGATTGCGTGCGGCAGAAACCCCACGGTTATCTTGGTTGATCACTAGGATGCGTGGGTCAAGTTCAGAGGCAATGGTTAGTAATCTGGGGGAAGTATCAGTAGAACCATCATTAATGCAGATGATTTCTAGATCTAAAAAATCTTGTTTGCGAATCGATTCCAGGCAATGAGCTAAATATTTCTCAACATTGTAAACGGGTACGATTACAGATATCGTCGGCACGATTTGACCAGACCTTTCCCTTTGTTTACTGCCTTTACGGCACCGGCGCGGGCAAACCCGCTAAAGCCTCGCTCTTGAATTACTCTACCAACGCGCTGGTTTAATGATTCCCCTTGAGTTCGATCGTGATGATATTTTTCCGGTGAGAGCATTATCGTCCTCATGTCCAGCAGTTTCCAGGGTTCAAATAAACGAATGTCCACGTTTCCCTGCGTAAAATCATCCAGGAACATTCCGCGTCCTTTACGCAACACCTCCACCTTGTGTTCCGCGGCGACTCTTTCGTAGTTCCAGATCAACGCATCGTAAAGCATTTTTACTTTTACGGGTGAAAACGTCTTCTGCTTTTCGGGATTGGCCGCCAACCAACGGCTAATCTCCCGGTACTCATTGAACAGAGCGTCTACTTTTCCGGGAGAGTTTACTGAAGAATTTTCGTTATCTTGTCGATAGTGCACAAATGCATCATGTAAATAATAGACTTTATGGGTGGAAGCCCAAACCTTAAAAGTGAAGCTGGTGTCTTGGAAAGAAGCACCTGGAGTTTCCAAAAAAGAAATTTCTTCTTTATCGAGGAAAGACTTTCGATAGATTGCAGACCAAATCGAAGGCTTGGTATAAAAAATAAATGGATCGCTGGCGGGATCAGCTATTTTTTCGCTCTTTCTCCCTGGTATTGCCTCAAAAAAGTCGTTACGCTTTGTGGGGATAGACCAATACATCCAGAAGTTAGCTTTAACCACATCTGCTCCGGTGCTACTAATGGCATGGTGTAGTTTGCTAAGCGTATCTGCTTCCATGAAATCATCGGATTCTAAAATCGCTACATAATCGCCCTGTGCTGCCTCCAGGCCCCGGTTCATGGAGGCGCCGTATCCAGAGTTTTCCTTGTCAATGACTTTAAAACGTGAATCCTTCTTCAAGAAATGCTCGATTATGTCACGCGAACCATCTATTGATCCATCATTAATGCAGATAAACTCAGCTTGTTTGAAGTCCTGCGCCTCCAAACTTCCCAGACATTCCGGCAAGTATTTCTCTACGTTATATATAGGAACCAATACTGATACCAGCGGTTTCATCGATATTCCCCCTAAGCTTCTCGTCTCACTTCCAAGCAAATGACCGGCATATCAACAGTTATTCCAGCACCCAACCCCGATGTATTCGAATTAAGTTACCGTCACTGCGCCAACTGTTCGTTTTACTATTAACAGGCTATCCAGTTTCGAGTACTTTTGGAGTCAGACTAGCCTGAAAAGTGAATTTATTAGACAGCTTTAAAAGGCAGCAGCGGTAGCTAAGAAGTTGCATTTCTCTTCCTCCGCCCTCATCTTTGCGAATCTAGTATCATGTCAATTGACAGTACAATTACTTTTGGAGGAGATAATGTACCAGGTTAAGGGCACGGAACTTTCAGTTTTTGAACTGGCTTTAGGTGCGAATACTTTCGGTTGGACTAGCGATAAGGATGATTCCTTTGCGGTAATAGATGCGTACCGGGAAGCAGGCGGGAACTTCATTGATACTGCCGATGTTTATTCTGCCTGGGGCGAAGGGCTAAAAGGCGGAGAATCCGAGACCGTAATTGGGGAATGGCTGCGCGAGCGTAAAGCACGTGACCAGGTTGTTATCGCTACTAAGGTTAGCCAACACCCCGATTTTCCCGGTCTGTCCCCCGATAATATTCAGGCTGCCTGCGAGGCTTCCCTCAAACGGCTACAGACCGACTACATCGATCTGTATTACGCGCATTTCGATGATAATAAGACCCCTATCTCCGAGATGGCAAGGGCCTTCGATGCGCTAGTAAAAGCGGGCAAGATCCGTTACGTGGCCATGTCAAACTTTTCCCCTGCCCGGATGCGCGAATGGTTCCAGGTTGCTAAAGAGGAGACCCTGTCAGCACCGGTCGCGATCCAAAATCAATACAACCTGCTCTACCGTAAAGAGTTTGAAGAAAACTACCGGCCTATTTGCAGCGAGTTCGGGGTTGCCGAGTTCACTTACTTCTCGCTAGCTTCCGGGTTCCTCACCGGAAAATACCGTAAAGCAGAAGACCTGACCGGCAAAGACCGCAGCGATTTCTTATCGGAATACAATCGCCCCGAATCTTTTGCACTGGTAGATACCCTGGTGAAGGTGGCTGAGGAACTCGGTTCTACCCCCACCGCGGTTTCTCTCGCCTGGCTGCGCGCCAAGGGCGTGGCTGCTCCGATTGCATCGGCACGTAATCCCCAGCAGCTAAAGGATCTGGTGGCTTCCGCCAGCCTGAGCCTACCGGCAGCAGCGATTGCAACCCTAGACGAAAAATCACAACCTTTCGCCTAAATATATAAAAGTAAATAATTAAACTACCGGCTTGGGTGGGGATACACCTCACCCAAGCCGTTTTTATGTGACAGTAGATTGCATATATTTCGCGTGCTGCAATAGCATCCTTAAGAAGCTACCTACCGAAAGAACACCGCAATGAGTTCCCCACTAGGCACGACTGCCTCTAAAAAGCGGCGCTTCCGCCCCGAAATTCAAGGATTGCGCGCCCTCTGCGCCTTGCAAATCATAGTGTTCCACGCCTGGCAGGTTGGCTCCCCCATCGGAGAGGATTTCCATCGCAATCCCCTACCAAACCCAACACAGATTGGGACTCTCCCACTGTCATGAAGTAGCTGGTTGCGAAGACAATTCATCATAAAGGGTATTCATTCGCGCTGCGAACTTCTTGTCAGAGAATTCTCTTATCGCACCTTGGAAAAACTCTGCAGGCTTTCCCTGGCTATTACCCACTTGCTCCATAATCGCATCAGCGTAGGCTTCCGGGTTGCGCGAATCGTCTACCAATAGACCGTACGGAGGTTTAACAAAATCTCTTTGACCGCCGTTTCCGCCTAAAACTACCGGACGCCCTGCTGCCAGTGCTTCGGCCGCCCCCAAACAAAACGTTTCTGCCTGGGTGGGCAATAAGAACATGTTTGCATCTGACAGATAACTAGGAACCTTATCGGGCTCGACACTTCCAACCAGATTGACCCGCGACTTCAAGTCAAGCGCGTCAATCAGCCTGGTAATTTCTCCACGTAGTGGTCCGTCACCAACCCAAGTCAGCGAAGCATCAATTCCTCGATCCAGGAGTATCCGTAAAGTGCGCACCGCAATATCGGGGCTTTTTCTAGAATTCAATGCCCCAACTGAAACTAATTGCAACGATTTTATATCTGGCAGTGGAGTTAGCGACTCCGGTAGCGGAACTATATTTGGCACAGTAACCACCTGTCTCACCCCATAGCGGGAAAGTTTATCCGCGAGAAAAGTAGAGACGGTGACTACCCTGTCTGGAAAATGTTCGAAAACCGAAATCGCCAGTGGAAGCAACCCACTCTCCATATACTTAGACCAATGCTCGGTATGTACCCAAGAAAGTGGGATAAAAGAAAGTGAGACAACGGGCAAGGCAAATACTCCCGTCGAATGTAGAAGTTGGCTGTTCCTAGCCAGTTTTCTTAACCTCAAGGGTAGTTCCAAAATATCGGGAACAGTGCGGGCAGGTAATCTGATTGCTTTAACCCCATCGGCAGCAAAAAAGCGGCGTGGCCTACCGGAATATGAGCGATCAATATGAGCAAGAAAGATGTCATTATCCCTACTCAAAGCAGTAACGTCCCGTTTAACAAAAGGAGCGATCTCCGAATTCTCGGGAGTCGGGAACCAAGCGGTGACATAAAAAATTCTCATAATAACCCCGGTTTCAATCGTTCCACTGCGCCTTCTCTATATCGGTTACTACTAGGTGCAGTATTCCAAAATAGTTCGAAAAAGGTGAGTAAATAATCGGTGTACCTAGTCTAACAAGAGTAGATTCGCCTTAACTTTAATTGCATTACCCACCCATAAAAATACTCCCGGGGCGGGGATTTATTTCCCCGCCCCGGAACTTTTTCGGGCGTTAGCCCGACTCATTCACTATTAGATTTGCCAGAGAGTATTGGCTACTGCTTCCAGTAGTGACGCTGATCCACCAGCGCTTCCTCGTATTCTTTACGAGCCTGCTGCGTGGATTCGATGCGAGAAACTTCCGGCACCGCCACGTCCCAGTAAGAACAGTTCGGCGGGTTCGGACCAAACAGGTTAGTCTCGATATGAATCATCACTGCCTGTTCAGATTTCTCCGCCTGGCGATAGGCATCCCGGAACTCTTCGATAGTGTGCACTTTCAGCACTTTAATTCCCCAAGATTCCGCGTTCTTGGCGATATCTACCGGCAGCAGCTCCCCGTCCTCGTTATGGGGATTGCCATCACCCATCCGGTAGCGAGTTCCGAAACGCTGAGAGCCGTGAGACTCCGAAAGCGAACCAATCGACGAGAAGCCGTAGTTTTGCAACAAAACATAGATAACCTTGATGTTTTCCTGCACCACCGTCGCCAGTTCCATCGGTAGCATCTGGTAGGTTCCGTCCCCAACGATTGCCACCACTTCCGAATCCGGCAACGCCATCTTGACTCCCATAGCCGCCGGAATCTCGTATCCCATGCAGCTAAAGGCATACTCAACGTGGTATTGTACCGGGGTCTTTGCCTGCCATAGGCACTGCAAATCGCCCGGCATCGACCCGGCGGCGTTAATCACCACATCGTTGTCGCCCATCATGTCGTTAAGCGCCCCGAATACCTCGGTTTGCGCCGGCAACTCTTGATCATGGGCACCGTAGCATTCGGCGGTCTTTTCAAACCAGTCTTCGCGCTCGCTGGCGATTTCCTTGCTGTAGGCCTCGTCAACCCGGTAATCCCCAAGTGCCTCTTTCAAAGCAGCCAGCGCCAACTTGGCGTCAGCCACCACCATTTCACCCGCGTGTTTAGCCGCATCGAAGGCTTTCACGTTGATGTTTACAAAGCGCACATCCGGGTTCTTGAACTGGGTGTGGGAAGCAGTAGTGAAGTCCGAGTAGCGAGTACCCACCCCGATCACCACATCTGCTTTATCCGCCAAATGATTTGCGCTATTGGCACCGGTAGAGCCGACGCCCCCTACGGCGCATTCATGGTCATAGTTGATGGCGCCTTTACCGGCCTGGGTATCGGATACCGGAATCCCGGTAGCGCTCGCCAAATCGCGTAGCTCCTGGGAGGCTTCCGCGTAGATCGTGCCCCCACCGGAAACAATCAACGGACGCTTCGCCGACTTAATAATCGCTGCCGCCCGCGCCATCTCGGTTTCAGATACTGCCGGACGACGCACATGCCAAACCCGCTTTTCAAACATTTCTACCGGCCAATCGAAGGCTTCGGCCTGTACGTCTTGCGGCATTGCCAGCACTACTGCTCCGGTTTCGGCCGGGTCGGTGAGGACGCGCATGGCGTTCATCAAGGACGGCATTAGCTGTTCGGGACGGTTGATCCGGTCAAAGAAACGCGAGACACAGCGGAACGCATCATTAACGGTTACGTCCAAAGAACGCGGATCCTCCAACTGCTGGAGCACCGGATCCGGGTAGCGGGTAGCGAACTGGTCAGAAGGCAACAGCAATACCGGCACCCGGTTAGTGGTGGCCAGCGCGGCGCCAGTCACCATATTCAAGGCGCCCGGACCAATCGAAGTGGTAACCGCGAGCGTCTGCAAGCGGTTCTTGGCTTTAGCGAAAGCCGCGGCCGCATGGACTGCGCCCTGCTCGTTACGCGGCATGTAGTATTCCATTACTCCCCCATCGGGGGTGGAATCTAGTTCGTTTTGCAGCAGCGCCTGACCGATGCCACACACGTTGCCGTGTCCGAAAATCCCGAACGTACCCGGGATCAGGCGGTATTCTTTGCCGTCACGCTCGGAATACTGGTTGATTAAGAAGCGGATTGTCGCCTGCGCGGTAGTTAGGCGAACGGTCTCAAATTTTGCCATCCTTAGTCCTCCTTGATGGTGGCGTTGGTCATGGGCAGACGGGGGTCGACTTCGCCGCCACCCCAATCTTCGGTGAGCCAGACATAGTCGGGATCAATAGTTACCAGCCAGGTGGCGTCCTCAGCCGGGCCGGCCATTACATTCAAATAATACAGGTGGTATCCGGGCGCGGCTACGGACGGACCGTGCCAACCGTGGGGCATTACTACTACGTCCCCGCTGTGTACCTCGGCGCACACATCAATAGTGTGTCCTTTAGAGGGGTAGATCCGCTGCAGAGCCATTCCGGTAGTTCCATTTGCAGCCGGCTTTACCTGGTAGTAATAGATTTCTTCCAAAATCCGTTCAGTTTCGGAATGTTCATCGTGCTTATGCGGAGGATAGGAAGACCAGTTACCACCGGGGGTAATCACTTCGGTGACCAGCACGTGGTCGACCTCTACCGGATTGCCCATCGTGTAGTTGTGAACTTCCCGGGTGCAGTCACCCTTACCGCGAATCATGGCGATGACTTCATCCTTGGGGCAGTAGCGCAGCGGTTTTTCGTTCTTGGCTACCGAGCTGGGCAGCGCGAACCGCCCACCTTTTTCGCTGCTCACCGTAAAGGTGGTGTTAATCGGTACGTACAGGTAATCGGTGATTTCACTCCAGATATCCTTACGTCCCTTGATTTCGAAAGTTTCACTGCCAACCTTAACCGTGCAGCCGCCCTCGAGCGGTAAAACCAGCAGTTCCGAATTACCGGAGGTGACCTCTTGGCTGGCTCCCGCCGGCAGATTCAGAACCTTCAGTCCCGAGAACTCCCAACCGGCTTTTTCCGGGGTTAAATCCAATTCGTACTGGCCATTTTTTAACTGACCGTCGCGGAATAAATAATTTTCGTTATCACTCATAGCAAACCTACCGTCTCGTCTACGGCCTGCGCCACATCGCCGCTGGCCGGAAATAATAGTGAACGACCGATGACCAACCCGAGTACATTGGGCAGCTGCAAAGCTTTACCCCATGACTGCATGGCGGCATCGGGATCCTTAGATACTTCTCCCCCTAGGATCAAAGAGGGAAGTGTAGTGGCTTCCATGACGCGTTCCATCTCGGCAACGCAGGGAAGTTTCAACCAGGTATAGGCACTGGTACGCCCCAGCCCGGCCGCAATCGCCATCGACTTGATAACAGCTTCCGGGGTGAGGACGTTGCTAACCTTTTCAGCCGGCCCTTCCGAAATAAACGGCTCGACCATCGCCATCAGTTTCCGCTCTGCTAGTTCATCGATGGCGCGGGCAGTCGCCTGCAAAGTGGAGACGGTGCCGGCATCTGCATAGTTGATCCGGGTTAGCATTTTTCCCCCGGCCAAACCGGCATCCTCTACCCCCTGGGCGTCGTAGCAGTTGAAGCGGTCATCCATCCCGAAACTAGCCCCTGCTAGTCCGGCGCGGTTCATGGATCCGAAAACCACTTTATTATCGAGGGCGCCCAGCAGCGCCAAGTCCTCAATCATATCGGCGGTCCCTAAGAAACCGTTTACTCCCGGTCGCGAGAGCGCTTCCACGCAGCGCGCCAGCAATTCTTCCCTATCGGCCATGGCGGAGGGATCATCTCCTGCTGCCAGTGCCCCGCGTGCCGGGTGATCGCAAGCAATGACCATCAGTTTTCCCGCTTTACCGTCTTTTCCTTGCAGCGCTTCTTTGAGGCTGGGACGAGGACGGTTTTGCAGAGTTTTCGCTATCCGTTCCGGTTCAAAGGTACGGATTTCTGCCAGTTCTGAGATTAGCTGTCCCATCGTCTTACCTCTTAGTAATAATCGGAGCGGACTGCGGGTTCTTGGAAATCATGTCTAAGATTTCCGGTTCAGAAGGCATCGCCGTGGAGCATTCCAAACGGGAGCTTACAATCGCCCCGGCGGTGGAGGCCGCCGAAATAATCTGCGGGAGATCCCAGCCCGAGAGTAATCCGTGACATAGCGATCCTCCAAAGGAATCGCCCGCACCCAGTCCATTGGTGACTTTCACCGGAGTTACGGGGACTTCAATCCGTTCTTCCCGGGTCTTGCACAAAGTTCCCAGGGGGCCCTGCTTAACTACCGCGATTTCTACTCCCCGCTCTAAGAGGGCGTCGGCGGCGCGATCCGGCTCGGTTTCTCCCACCGCGATGCGGCATTCTTCTTTATTGCCCACTGCGACTGAAACTTTCTCTAGCATTCGCTCCACTTCGCGGTGAGCGGTTTCTTCATCGCTCCAGAAAGTAGAGCGGTAATCTAGGTCAGCGATTGTCCATTTATCTGTCTCTGACAAATCTCGCAGGTCTAGGGCGTGGTGGTGGGCACTGCGCGAGGGTTCTTCCGAGAGGCCGGTAACGGAAATCCAGAAAATCCGGGCGTCTTTGACGGCGTCTTCGGGAATATCTGCTTCCGTTAACTCTAGGTCAGGGGTGGAAGGCTCCCGGTAGAAGTAGAGGGGGAAATCGTCGGGCGGGAAAATCTCGCAAAACGTTACCGGGGTGGCAAAGTTGGGATTATCCACCACATAGGTGTCATACACCCCCAAAGAGCGCATCTCGGAACGCACGAACTTACCGAAAGGATCTTTGCCCACTCCGGTGATAATCGCGGACGAGTGGCGCAGCTTCGCGGCTGCTACCGCTACGTTCATGGGACTGCCACCCAAGAATTTTCCGAACTGTTCCACCTTTTCGAGCCCTACTCCGGTCTGCAGCGGATAAATGTCTATCCCAGAGCGCCCAATAGTAAGCACATCTACGGCCGGCATCTTAAAACTGTTCATACCAGCGATCCCCTTTTTGCATCGTTGTTGACTACCTTGTCAGCGCTACGCGCGATGGTTGCCACAAAGCTGCGACGCTTTGTAATGACATTCTAGCAAAGTTCTATAGCGAGGGGAAGCCGGAAATTCAAATTTCGAGTTCTAGAACCACCGAGCGGGTGACAAAAATCAATTACGCACCCTTAACCAAAGATGCCTTCAACTTTAATTTTAGGTGTATTCTACATTAATGTAATAGCTATATAACAATGAGCGCTATTGTAGCCTGAAAGCGCCCTAGGAAGGAGTCCCCATGGCAACGCTCAAAACCTATGTAACCGATATTGAGCTCGACCATTCCTCTCCCATCCCCCTGTACCACCAGATTTCTGAACCCATTAAGGAGTTAATCCTAGACGGCACCATCCCGCCGGGAGCAAAACTTGAAGATGAGTTATCGATGGCCTCCCGCCTGGGAGTATCGCGCCCCACTGCCCGGCGCGCCCTGCAATCGCTAGTTGATTTACGTTTGGTGGTACGCAAACGCGCGGTAGGCACTATTGTTGCCCCTAAAGAAATACACCGTCAGGTTAAACTGTCTTCCCTCTATGACGACTTAAAAGACTCCGGACAAAAGCCCACCACCAAGGTTATTTCCTATGAAGAGGTCGAGGCCAGCCAAGAGATTGCAGAGGATCTACGCCTTGAAGAAGGACAAACAGTTATCAAAGTTGTGCGTTTGCGCCTTGCCAATGGCGAGCCACTAGCGATTATGACCAACTACCTTCCCTCGGAAGTTGCCCCCACCGAAAAGGAGCTACGTTCGGGAGGACTTTATGACGCGATGCGCAGCCACGGGCACGAAGTGGTCAGTGCTTCGCAAACCATTTCCGCCCGTAAAGCCAGCAGCGAGGAAGCAGAAATCCTACAAGAATCACGGGGAGCTGCAATTTTGAGTATGCGACGCATTGCTTACAACCAATCCGGGGTTCCCATTGAAATCGGGGATCACGTTTATCGCGCCTCTAGATATCGCTTCACCGTCAGCCTTTAGTGACGAAGCTCACTCCCCCTTTGCTCTATTGTCCTGTCAAAGTCTTGACGCTATAGTTTTTTCCCCTTAACCTGGAAGGGAACCGGCACCGAAGGCGGTGTCCGTTAAAGAACGAAGGAGACTCAATGACCGAGATTAAGATGACCCCCGGTCCCCTGCTAGATGCAGCCAAGAATTCAAAGACCGCGCTGTGGAACGATTCTTCCGATTTGGAAGAACTACGTCAGTCGATCTCTTGGGGCGGAGTAGGTGCGACCTGTAACCCAACCATTGCTTACACTACTATTTCCAAGCACCTAGACATCTGGGCTCCTCGCATCAAAAAGATTGCCGAGAGCATGCCCACCGCCACCGAATCCAAAATCGGTTGGCAGGCTGTTAAAGATATGTCCATTGAGGCCGCTAAGCTGCTAGAACCAGCCTTCGAAGCCTCCAATGGCCGTAATGGTCGCCTCTCGGTGCAGACCGATCCGGCGAACTACCGCAACGCCAAGGCACTAGCCGACCAGGCAGTAGAGTTCTCCGAAATGGCTCCCAACATTGTGGTAAAGGTACCTGCCACCAAGACTGGGATTGAAGCTATCGAGGACGCCACCTACCGGGGCGTATCCATGAACGTAACCGTTTCCTTCTCCGTCCCCCAGGCAGTTGCCTCGGGTGAAGCCATTGAGCGCGGTCTGAAACGGCGCGAAGCTGAAGGCAAAGACATTTCCACTATGGGTCCGGTCGTAACCTTGATGGTTGGCCGTCTCGATGACTGGCTGAAGATCTGCGCAAACCGCGACAAACTGGTTCTAAACCCCGGACACCTGGAATGGGGCGGAATCGCTGCAGTCAAGAAGGCTGCTGCCGAGTTCGAAAAACGGGGCTTGCGTTCCCGCATGCTAGTTGCGGCCTTCCGTAACACCATGCAGTACACCGAGCTAGTTGGTGGCGACATCGTTATTTCTCCGCCTTTTGCTTGGTCCAAGCGGATCCAAGAGTCCGATTACCAGTACGAGCCGCGCTTTGACGAGCCGGTAGCGGACGAAATCATGGAAACTTTGATGAAGGTGGAAGATTTCCGCCGCGCCTACGAGGTAGATGGCATGAGCGTCGAAGAGTTCGACACCTTCGGCCCCACGGTGCGTACCCTCCGCGGATTCCTCAAGTCCAACACCGACCTGCAGGAACTAGTCCGCGACGTGATTTTGCCGGCGCCGAAAGAAAAGTAGTTCCGCGTGGCGAAATAACAACTAAATAGCTTTAAAGTCGGGGGCGAGATTTTTTCTCCCCCGACTTTTTTCACCACTGCAACGCTTGCTCCCGCAGCGGCAAGAGCAGACAAAAGGCGGGGTCGGATTTCTCCGACCCCGCCGATTGCTTCATGGCTTAATGGCGCGAAAACCGCGCGGCCACGTTAATGCTTAGCGCTCAACCTTTGCCAAAATGTCACGCGCGGAAAGAATCAAGTATTCCTCCCCGCCGTACTTGACCTCGGTACCGCCATACTTGGAGTAAATCACGCTGTCGCCCTCGGCAACATCCATCGGAACCCGGTTACCCTGGTCATCAACGCGACCCGGTCCCACCGCGATTACTTTGCCTTCCTGCGGCTTTTCTTTAGCAGCGTCGGGGATAACCAGACCCGAAGCGGTCTTTTGTTCCGCTTCTGCCTGCTGAATCACGACGCGATCTTCTAACGGCTTAATGGAGACTGACACTGCAGACCTCCCTTTCTTTTTCCAAAAACTTTTCGGTTTTAGTACCGGAACTTTGACGTCGCGGGTTGCCAGATTTCCGGTGCCAGTCTGGAGTCTTACAACTCCAAATGCACTATTTAGCTTAAGTGTATTCTGGCACTCAATCAAGCTGAGTGCCAGGTTTAGCTTACGCCCTCGGCGAATCCGGATATTTCCCGTTTCAACATTGCGAAACGACCAGGAGGCCAGCTCGGTTAAACTAAAAATGTTAGAGGGGAGAAAACTATGGTTACTGCCAAGCCGCTACTTAGTTACCCGCAGCTGCGGCAGCTAATCGCGCATTTTCCGCCAGTAGAGGATCCGATGGTAGCGGCGCTTACCACCCAAACCGGCTGGCAGCTTTTACAAGAAAACCCTGCCCCAGACCCCTCCGAAACAGCAGCTATCGCTAAATCCCTGCGTAAGCACCACCCGGCGAACCTAGTGTCTTCCCTGCAAACCCAATGGAAACTACGCGAGAAAGCCCAGGAAAAAATGGGGAGCGCGCAGGCCAGGAACTGTCTGTTTACCCGCGACGGGCTGGAACAGGCGACCCGGAAAATTGTGGCCAGGCAGCGAGCTAAACGTTTTGCAGCCGCCGGCGTTACCAGCCTGATAGATCTCGGGTGCGGGATTGGCGCCGACTCAATGGAACTGGCACGCATCTGCCCAGATGTTCGTGCAGTTGACCAGAGCTCCGCGGCCGCCACCTGTGCGGCGATTAACCTTGCTGACCAGCCAGGTGCCCAAGTTCTATGCACAAGTGCCGAACACCTTGTCGCCCAGAAAACTCTGCCCGCCCTGTTTGTGGATCCGGCACGCCGCGCCGCTGCCGGACGTGTCCTCTCCCCTGCCGCCTGGTCTCCGCCCTTCGGGACAGTATTGGAATGGGGAAAGCGCGCACCCTATCTGGCAGTAAAAATAGCGCCCGGCATTGATCTCGCTAACCTGCCAGCTGGCTACCACGCCCAATGGGTGAGCGTAGCGGGCGACCTGGTAGAGTGCGCCCTCTATTCCCCCGGACTTGCCCCCGAAGGCCCCGGACGCTCAGCCCTAATCATCGAGGGCAGCGAGGTAACGCAATTCCGCTGCGCTAGTGCCCGCAATCCGGGAGAAAGCCACGTGCAGGTTCCGCAGGCAGCCACCTTGGGGAACTATCTTTTCGATCCCGATCCTGCGATTATTCGCGCCGGAATCTTACCTGACATTTGCGACCGTTTAGAGGCCGCTCCAGTATCTAGCGCAATCGCTTACCTGACCGGGAACACCCTTCCGACCAGCCAAGACACCCCGGCTGTGCGCTGCTACCAAATAGTGGAAAACCTACCTTTGAAAACCAAGGTGGTTAGCTCTTACTTGCGCTCCCGCCAGGCTACTCGCTTGGATGTCCTAAAGCGGGGAGTAGCCCTCGATATTGCTTCTTGGCGCAAAAAAGTAATGCCCAAAAAGCAACGGGACTGGACTCCGCGCACCGTAACCGTAGCGTTAACCCGGGTAGGTGGAGCGCACCGGTGCCTCGTGCTAGAGGGCGCGGCGAAACCTCAGGACGATAGCCCGGCGCTTCTTGCCGACTGTCCGTTCAGACCCCGATAGAGTTACTGGCGGGGCTCCACATCATCGGGTGGCTCCACCGTCACCGATGGTTCATCCGGATCTGACTTTTTCGCCTGCGAACGCTCGTGTAGGCGTTGTTGTGCTTGCTTGGCGTATTCGCGTCCCTTTTCTACCGCCTGTTCGGCGTATTCGCGCCCTTTTTCCGCTGCCTGTTCCATATAGGGGCGTGCCTTCTCCATGGTTTCTTCCGCATATTCACGGCTTTTCTCGGCCGCCTGCTCCATATAGGGGCGAGACTTCTCTACCGCCTGCTCTACATAGGGGCGTGCCTTCTCCATGGTTTCTTCCGCATATTCACGTCCCTGCTCTACCAGTGGTTTAATCCGGTCGGCAGCCTTTTCCAACCCGGGACGCATTTGGTCAAATGACTTCGCCATGTTTTCTTTCACCTTTCGATAGATACTCTCCGCATCTACCTGCTTTTCTTGGGGACTGTTGGTCTTAGTCGCTGGTTTTTCCGTATCCTCAGGGCTCGGAGCCATGTAAATCTGGGTGAGCGCCATCTGAGAGTCAGGGCCGAAATCTATTGGCGAGGGCGGCATTTCCGCTTTCACTAGCACCTCGCCTAGGGCAGCGATTTGAGCACCATTGTCGGTACAGAAACGAATCGGAGGAATCCGCACGGTAATCTCCGCAGATTCGGCGCGTTGCGCAAGCAGCTCACGCAGGCGCGAATTCGCGGAAAAACCGCCCCCCACCACGATTTCGCGGCAATCAAAATCTTGAGCCGCCTGTACCGCTTTCTTGGTCAGGGAATCATTTACCGCCTCGGAGAATCCGGCGCAAATGTTTTCGCGGTTAATAGTTTCCCCGGTAGCCTCTAGCCCCTCAATATAGCGGGCAACCGCAGTTTTTAGACCGGAGAACGAAAAATCATAGCGGTGACGTTCTTTGTCTTTTCCGGCCGCGAGTCCCCGCGGGAAACGGATAGCTTTCTTGTCCCCCGCCTGCGCCAAGCGGTCTACGTGCGGACCTCCCGGATAAGGGGTACCCAGCAGGCGCCCTACTTTATCGAAAGCTTCCCCGGCGGCATCATCAAGTGTGCCCCCCAGTTCGGTAATATCGCTGGCGAGGTCGCGCACCAGTACTAGGTTCGAGTGTCCCCCCGAGCAGATCAGCCCGATAAAGGGTGGGTGAAAGTCCCCCTCTACCAGGGCATCTACCGCCAGGTGTCCGATTACGTGGTTTACGCCGTATAGCGGTTTATCTAGCGAAAGCGCCAGGGCTTTAGCCGCAGAAATACCTACGGTTAGCGACCCCACGAGTCCGGGACCTGCCGCACAGGCAATCGCGTCTACCTCACTTAACGCTACCCCGGCCTCTTCACAGGCTGCCTGTAAGGTGGGCAGGAAGGATTCTAGGTGGGCACGGGAGGCAATTTCGGGAATGATTCCGCCGTAGCGAGCGTGTTCATCCATCGAGGTAGCAGTGCGATCTGCCAATAGTTTTCCCCCGCGCACCAGCGCCACGCCGGTTTCGTCGCAGGTAGACTCGATTCCCAGGATCAGCGGTTCACTCATAGTCCCCATTTTACCCACACCCCAGATTCTCGACCTAACGATATCGCCCCCAGCTGTAGTAACTCTCTTCGAACAGCATCCGGACATGGCTTCTTCAAGGCATGGGACTTCACCAAAAAACAGGACATTAGGGATACAAAACAGGATATTGGACTAGAAAATCAGGATATTGCCTGGGTGGGACTACGTAAACCTCAGCTAAAATGGCACTAGCAGCAGGAGGTGCGATGACAGATATAGGCGGGCTCGGGGATCCTAAAGAGGATCCGTTTGCCCAGTATGTACGCCAAGGTTCCCCTTCTCAACGCGCCCTGACTGCTGCTTGGCAGGCAGGAATTGGTTTACAAGCTGTCGATGGTTTAGCGCCCTCACCATATCTAATAACCACCGCTAGGAGCTCCATCGAAGGCGAAATCACTTTAGACGAAGCTCAACGCCTACTTAATTCCTACTATCAACAAAACCCTCAGCGAGGCTTAAACCGAGTTGAGGAGGCCGATAAGGTAGCTACCCGGGTTGCGCAAGTATTATCTGAGGACGGATTTGTATTTTCGGCTGCGCAGTATCTAGCGATACACCGCCGGCTTTTTGCAGAAATCTATCCCCAGGCCGGAAAAGTCCGCACCTACAATATCTCCAAGAAAGAATGGGTACTGAACGGAGATACCGTCACCTATGGGAATGCTGCCGATTTAATGGCTACCCTGGAATACGATTTAGCTTTAGAACGCACTTTTAGTTACCGAGGGCTGGGTGGAGCCGAAATTATTGAACACCTAGCTTCCTTTGTGGCTAGGTTGTGGCAGATACACGTCTTCGATGAGGGAAACACGCGCACTACTGCCGTGTTTTTCATCAAGTACCTCCGTAACTTGGGTTTCACTGTCGATAACACCCCTTTTTCAAAACATGCCTGGTATTTTCGAAACGCAATGGTGCGCGCCAACTACGAAAACCTGACTGCTGGGATTCACGAAACTAACGAATACCTAGTTAAGTTCTTACGAAACTTGCTGCTAGGAGAAGAAAATGAGTTGAAAAATCGGTATCTGCATATCAGCGGTTTAGCTACCGAAGCAAAGAATCGGGATATCGGGTATGAAGGGCAGGAAGTTTCCCCGGAAACTCAGGACATTATTTCCTCAGATAATGGGACTTTATTGAAAAACCAGGACATTGGGATTAAAAAACAGGATATCGGACTAGAGAATCAAGACATTGAATGGGAGGGGCTGAGCCCGGTCTCGGCTCGGCACGCCCAAAAACTCTACGATTCTTTTGGGAACGAGGGCGTTTTCTCGCGTTCTCAGGTAACGGAGATATTGGGGATAACCCCCTCCCCGGCCTCTGAACTTTTGCGAAAACTCCTGGGTGCGTCCCTAATCACCAAAGTGAAAGGCAAAGGAAAAGGTAAGTACCGCTTCAGCTGCAATATAGGAGGACGGTCAGCTAAGTCAGGTAGCTAATAGTATACGGGGCTAAAAGATGCAGCGATTTTACTGCTAGCTACAGGGGCAGATCCTCAAATATATGGAAGGCGGGCTCGGAGAAAATCTCCGAGCCCGCCTTGGCCATGCAAAAGAACGGCTATTTAACTGTTAGCTGCAGATTTAAACTCCAGATAGAACAGCTTTGCCGAGCTGCCGGTTTAGCACCGCAATGAAGTCCAGCGGAACTTGCTTGGGGCATACCGCCGAGCATTCACCAAAGTTGGTGCATCCACCGAATCCTTCAGCACCCATCCGGTTAAGCATCTGAGTAACCCGCCGGAGATTCTCCGGTTTACCTTGCGGCAAAAGACCCAGGTGAGTCACTTTCGCAGCGGTAAATAGCATCGCCGAACCGTTCGGGCAAGCAGCCACGCACGCTCCACAACCGATACAGGCCGCGGCCTCGAAAGCCCGATCCGCATCCTTCTTGGGAACCGGGGTGGCATGTGCATCCGGAGCGGCGCCGGTATTAACCGAAATGTATCCGCCGGCCTGAATAATACGATCCAAGGCGTTGCGGTTAACCACCAGATCCTTAATGATCGGGAATGCCTTTGAGCGCCAAGGCTCAATGGTAATAGTGTCCCCATCCTTGAAGGAACGCATATGCAGCTGGCAGGTGGTGGCGTTATCCTTCGGATCCGGGGAATGGTTTCCATGCGGAACCCCGTTAATCACCAGGCCACACATACCGCAAATTCCCTCGCGGCAGTCCGAGTCAAAGGCGACCGGCTCTTCCCCGCGGGCAAATAGATCCTCGTTGAGGATGTCCAGCATTTCCAGGAAAGAGGAATCCTCGCTAACTCCGTGGAGCTGATATTCGTGGATAGCTCCCTCGGCGTCTGGGCCAGCCTGACGCCAGATTCGCAAAGTGATGTTCACTTGTAGCTCCTTGTCTTGACCTCGATATTGTTGTAAATCAGATCCTCCTTGTGCAGGACAGGGGGCTGATTCTCACCTTTCCATTCCCAAGCGGCTACATACATGAAGTTTTCATCGTCACGCATAGCCTCTCCTTCCGGAGTTTGGTGTTCTTCCCGGAAGTGACCGCCACAGGATTCTTCACGATGCAGCGCATCGATACACATCAGCTCGCCTAGCTCTAGGAAGTCAGCCAAGCGGCCGGCGCGTTCTAGCGACTGGTTCATCTCACCGCTCTTCTTGCCCGGGATCCGTACATTGGTCCAGAACTCGTTACGCAGGTTCCGAATCAAGCCGATAGCTTTCTGCAGCCCCTCACGGGTACGGGACATACCGCAGTACTCCCACATAATGTGGCCAAGTTCCTTGTGGATAGAGTCCACCGAACGAGTACCCTCAATCGCCATCAAGCGGTCAATGCGCTCTTGCGCCTGGGCTTTCGCAGCCAAAACATCAGGATGATCTTGCGGAAGATCTTCCCAATCCAAGGTATGAGCCAGGTAGTCATTTACCGTATTCGGCAACACGAAATAACCATCAGAGAGACCCTGCATCAAAGCAGAGGCACCCAGACGGTTAGCACCGTGATCAGAGAAGTTAGCTTCCCCGCCCACATACAGCCCCGGGATAGTGGTCTCTAGGTCGTAGTCAACCCAAACCCCACCCATGGTGTAGTGCACCGCCGGGTAAATCCGCATCGGAACCTCATAAGGATCGTCATCGGTAATCCGCTTATACATATCGAACAGGTTGCCGTACTTGGCAGACACGGCTTCCTTGCCCATACGTTTAATCGCATCCGCGAAATCCAAGTAAACGCCGCGAGCAACGCCGTCAATCTCCGGACCTACCCCGCGACCCTCATCGCACATATTCTTGGCTTGCCGCGACGCAATATCGCGAGGAACCAAGTTACCGAAAGAGGGATAGATACGCTCTAGGTAGTAGTCACGATCTTCTTCCGGGATTTCCCGCGGGTCTTTCTTGCAATCCTCTTTCTTCTTGGGAACCCAAATACGTCCATCGTTACGCAAGGATTCACTCATCAAAGTGAGTTTAGATTGCTGATCACCATGCTGCGGAATACAGGTCGGGTGGATCTGGGTGTAGCAAGGGTTAGCAAAATAGGCACCCTTACGGTGAGCCCGCCAAGCAGCAGTACCGTTACACCCCATAGCGTTGGTGGACAAGAAGAAAACATTCCCATAACCACCGGTCGCCAAAATGACAATCGAGGCAGTGAAAGTTTCCAGTTCACCAGTTTCCATATCGCGAGCCACAATCCCGCGCGCCCGACCGTCCGAAACGATAAGTTCTACCATTTCGTGACGGGAGTGAGATACCACGGTGCCCGCGTTGACCTGACGCTGCAGCGCCTGATAGGCGCCGATCAGTAGCTGCTGACCCGTCTGACCCCGCGCATAGAAAGTACGGGAAACTTGCACCCCACCGAATGAGCGGTTATCTAGCAGGCCGCCGTATTCGCGGGCAAAAGGTACTCCCTGCGCTACACACTGGTCAATAATATTGGCAGATACTTCCGCCAGCCGGTAAACGTTAGTTTCCCGAGCGCGGTAGTCTCCGCCCTTCACTGTGTCATAGAACAGGCGATAGTCAGAGTCGTTGTCGTTGCGATAATTCTTCGCCGCGTTGATCCCGCCCTGAGCCGCAATCGAGTGCGCCCGACGAGCAGAATCCTGGTAGAAGAAAGCATCGACGTGGTAGCCCATTTCGCCTAGCGAAGCAGCAGCGGCGCCCCCTGCCAGGCCGGTGCCTACCACGATCACTTTGATTTTACGACGGTTAGCCGGGTTAACCAGCGCCGCATTGAACTGGCGCTGCTTCCAGCATTTTTCAATCGGCACCTCGAGCGGTGCCTTCTGGTCAGCAATCGGTTCGCCAACGGTGTACAGACCGTCGACTAGGTTTTGTTGTTCAGTCATCTTACGCATCCTTCCCTAACTAACACGCCACCGGAGCGGGGTTGGTGATTACCAGATACAGCGGTGGGATGGCGAACATGGCGAACAGCAATAGCCCCACGATCCCGGAAATATAAACGGTCGCTTTATGCGTGTTTTCCCGGATCCAACCCATAGTTTGCAGGGCGGACCATACGCCGTGCCCCACGTGCAGAGCCACAATCGCTACCGCACCCAGGTAAATGATCAGCGTCCACCAGTTAGCTGGCGAGAACGTGGTTACCATCATGTTCCACGGTGCTACCGGAATCATTTCCCCGTCTACCTTGCAGGTGGCAGAGCTGTATGCATCAGCTGCGCCAATCTGTACCCACTTCGTGGTGAAATGGAAGATATGGAAGAAGATAAACAGCACTAACAATACGGATCCGACACGTACGGTTCGGGTCGCGTAGTTGTTAACCACGTTCTGTTTGACTACGTACTTCTGAGAGCCTCGTCCCTTGCTGGCGCGATGCCAGAGGTAGAAGGCACAGATCATATGGATAACGACGCAAGCAAGTAGCAGTACGCGCAGAATCCAAAGCAGACCTTCATAAGGCAGGATAGGGGCACCGAAGACCCGTAGATGGTGGGCATAGCCGTTGTAGGCATCAGGCCCCGCCAGGATCTTCAGGTTGCCGTAGGAATGCATTAACACAAACAGTACAAAAAATATGCCGGTAACAGCCATGCACTGTTTCGCGAAGACCAGGGTGTTCCAGCTTCGCCTCTTCTGAATTTCTTTTGTATTGGCCACGATTCACAGGCTAACCCACCGGTTTTCTAAGACTTAGGAATTTGGGGCTAGATAGAGAAAAAGCCGCGAAAAAACCAAATAAGAACTAGCACCCTATTCCGGGTTTACCTGCAAAGATCGGGGAATAATCGACGGGGTGAGGAAGGAAAAACCAGGTGGGGATTTCCAGCAAGAAAATAATAGAAGCAGGGATTTTTTAAACAATTGAGAAAGCTTGAAGTTGTTAAATACATTTCCCTGGTGCTTAAGGGGAGGTTATTTCTACGCCGATCGGCCCGGGAGACGGGCTCGCTAAGCGCTTACGCATTACCAACGCATCCTCGCGGGGATGGGAATAATATCCGCGGCGCACACTCAAGGCCGCAAAACCGGCGCGTTCATAAAGTGCGATCGCAGCCTGGTTAGAGCGACGCACTTCCAAAAACATTTCAGTTGCTCCCCGTTTGCGGGCAGCGCTGAGAGCAGATTTTAAGAGGGCGGCTCCCAGTCCGCGGCGACGCTTTCCGGGCAACACTGCCAGGGAATGTAACTCAGATTCGGGAACTAACACTTCCAGAAGCGCTGCCCCCACCAACAGAGAATCCTCCCAAATTCCCATGGCTATCCCGTAACGGGCCGATAACATTTGCCGCAGTTGCGTGTCAGTAAAAGCCTCTCTCCCAAAACAGGCTTTCTCCAGGGCGAGCAGCGCGGGCACGTCCTCGAGACTTAAAGAAACGCAGCTACTCACAAAACCCCTATTTTCCCTTATTTGGAGGCTGCACGTCCGGGCGGCGCAAATACAGGGGAGATACCGTATCGAGTAACTCATCAGCTGACTTCCCAGCCAAGCGTACCTGCGCGATCCGGCCGAGGACTGCCGCCTCTACCTCGGTAGGGAGCCCGGGATTTAACGCCAAGTCTTGGGGATAAAGCCTCGCGCCTGCTCCTGCCACAATCAGCTCGGGAGTCGCCGCTCGGTTAGCGAAAGTAGCGGGTCTGCCCACTTCCGGGCCCCACAGACAGCAAACATCATCCGGGCCGTCCGCGCGATACTGGGCGCAATAAACCTCTTTACGGCGCGCATCGGTAGCCACAAAGACTTCCTGCGTGGGCGGAACCAGATCTAATACTGCGCGTGCCAGGGCATCTAGGGAACTAATCCCAATCACCGGACCTCCCAGCGCATAACCAATCGTGCGGGCAGTAACCAACCCGGAACGCAATCCGGTAAAAGGAGCCGGGCCACGTCCTACTGCCACCGCCTCAATACCGGCTTTCGCGAGGGCGCACCCGCAAGCTTCTTGCACTACCTCACTTACCAGTTCGGAAAGATGCTCAGCATGAGACCGGGAATCTTGGCTAGAGCGACTAGCTAACACCGGGGTCTTGGCTTCACTATCCCACAGGGCAACCGAAGCACCCAGCGAAGTATCAATACATAAAATCCGCATACTATTACCTACTTTTCTTGTCCGTCCTCAAACGCGGAAAAATCTGTTCCCAGTCCGTTCCTTCCCAGCGCTTCCCCAGCGGGCGGATAGTGATTGTCCGTTTCCCATCATCCATTTCCGCCAGATCTACTACCCCATCACTGCTGGTAGCGATCCCTCCGTGTTCCCGGTGAATCTCGATCTCCAGGCGATCAGCCGACAGCTGTTCGGTTTTGCCTTCTCCCCATTCGATGACGGTAATCGCCTGATCCAAAGTGGAGTCCAAATCGAGGGTTTCTAGATCGGTTAAATCTTTGATCCGATAGGCATCGGCATGAATCAGATCCGGCCCTCCCACCAGAGACGGGTGTACCCGGGCAACGATAAAAGTGGGGGAAGAAACCCGCCCTTTTACCTGCAATCCAGAACCGATCCCCTGAGTAAAAGTAGTTTTTCCGGCTCCTAGCCCTCCGGAGAGCATCACTAAATCACCACGCCGGAGGTGTTTGGCTAAGAGCTCTCCCGCGGCGCGCGTCTGCTCGGAAGAATTAACGGTGATAGTAAAGGACATGTTTCCTCCTAGATATAGACTCGCGGCACCCGAGGATTAAGGCCAGTAACAATCGTATAGTTTATGGTTTCGGCGGCCTTCGCCCAATCGTCGGCGGTGGGTTCCCCTTGGGAGCCATCTCCCCACACCCGCACCGTCGCCCCCGGCAGCAGCGGCGGTTTGTCCTCCTCGCCGCTACCTAAATCCACCATGAATTGATCCATACAAATCCGGCCTACCTGTGGGTATTTCTGTCCGTTGGCGGCGACCCAGATTTTTCCCGAGGCATGGCGGTCAATTCCATCCGCATATCCCAACGGTACAATCCCGATATAGGTATCCTGGGGCGCCACCCAAGTTCCCCCATAGGAAACCGGATGCCCGGCAGGCAGTTTCTTGACGCTGATCAAATCGGCCTCTAAACGCATAATCGGGGTGAGCTGCAAGCTGGCAGTAGTGGCACGTTCCGGATTCGGGGTGAGGCCGTACATGGCGATCCCATAGCGCGCCAGGTCAAAATGTGCCTGCGGATGCCACAGCAGTCCCGAAGAAGCCGAGAGGTGATGAACTAGCTGCGTAAAACCGCGTTGGCAAGCAAGTTCGCACGCCTGTTGGAAGGTAGCCAGCTGGCGCGCAGTTGCTTCTTCTCCCGCTCCTGCTTCGTCTCCGCGCGCTAAATGCGACCAGATCCCGCTAACTGCTACGGTGCCTTCTTCGCTGGCGAGCGCTGCCGCCGAAAGTAAAGGAGCGAGCTTTTCAGGCAGTGTCCCCTCGCGTCCCATCCCGGTATCCACCGCCAGGTGAATGCGGGCTTTCTTACCCGCAGCCCGGGCGGCACTGGCCACGCGCAGTAGGGTTTCAGGGTTAGAAACCGCAATATCCAGCTCCGCTTTAATCGCGGATTCCAAATCCGCATCGGGACTGAAAATCCAAGTAAAAATGCGGGCTTGCGGAAAATCTTTCAGTGCCTTGCGCAATTGCATAGCTTCCGCGAGCTGCGCCACCCCAAACCATTTGATCCCGAACTTAAGGGCGGCAAGCGCAATCTGCGCGCCTCCATGCCCGTAAGCATTGGCCTTTACAATCGCCATTGCCTGCACATTCGGGTCACATTTGCGCAGCTGTTGCAAATTTTTTTCCAGTGCAGACAGGTCAATAATCGCACGCGCCGGAAAATCAGTATCCATGACCATGACTATACCGCTCTAGGCTTGGCTCAAAGCATAGGCGATAGCCCGGGGAACCTGGCGGGCAATATCGGTAGCCACTATCGGTGCCCCCAAAGACGCCCCGCCGGACGGATCGTCACCGGTAAACGGAAGTCCCGCCGCTTTGCGAGCTGCCATGGCATGTACCCAGGCAGCCGAGGCAACCGCGGCTGACATTTGAGAAGGAGTCAGGCGGCGCCCCGATTGCTCTGCGCGGGCTTGGTATTGGGCTAATACTGCCGCGGTGATGCCCGCAAGTACATCACCTGAACCGGCAGTGCCCGTCCAAAAAGGCGCCCCGGCCTGGCTAAACATAGTTTCTTCGGGGCTGGCAATCACAGTTACTGCCCCTTTAAGCAATACGGTTGCCCTGGTTTTATCCGCTAAGAACTGCGCCCAGGCAGCCGGAGAGGCCTCCACCTCGGCGCGAGTAACCCCGCCACGCCCTCCTCCGGCTCCTAGGGTAGAAAGTAGACGCGCCGCCTCCCCCGCGTGCGGGGTAAGCACCGCACGGTGACTAAGCTGCCCCCCGGGAACTTGCGCCACAATTTGGGGATAAAAATCAATAGCGCCCGCGTCCAGCACCAGGGGAATTCCGCTGGTAGCAGCCTGTACCGCTTGGTTAATCGCTTCGCGTACTCGGGCAGAATCTTTAGGGTCAATACCTGGCCCTGCCAGCAGGCATTGATGCTTGCCGGCACCGGAAACTGCCTGCGGGAAACGAGACAATATTGCGAAGGCCGCATCCTCGGGCCCCACATAGCGCACCATCCCGGCACCGGCTCTGCCCGCACCCTCTACACACATCACCCCGGTCAGGGGGAAGGCGGAAGAACCGGCAACTACCTGTACTACCCCGCGAGTATATTTATGGTCTTCGGCGCCAGGAACCGGCCACAAAGCTCCCACGTCACTTGCCTCCAGGCGGGCTAGCCGCGCCTCTTTCATTTGCAAACCCAGATCTACCAGCCGGACTTGCCCGAATTGATAGGCGGCCGGAGGAAGCAGGCAGGAGGATTTGCGTCCTCCCATAGTTACGGTCACGTCAGCTGCCAGGAAAGGACCGGGCAGGCGCCCGTCATCGGTGAAAATCCCGGAGGGAATATCGATCGCCACCCGCAGCACTTTTAAACGCCGAGTTTCATATAAGCGATTCAATTCCTGCGCTACCTGCGCTAAGGGTTCGCGGAGTTTACCGTTTACCCCGGTTCCTACCAGGCCATCAATCCATACCTGGGCGGCGCGGGCGCGGCGGGAAGTAAGGCGCGCAATCTGGCGGCTACTGCCCGCTAAATCCACCCACTCGATAGTTACTTCCGCTTTTTCTGCCGCTGCCAGCGCTTTTTCATGCGGCTTGTCTGTCAGCAGTAACGCGAGGCAGGGATACCCCAGTTTCGCCAGATAGGACAGAGCATAGAGACAATCGCCCCCGTTATCGCCGCCGCCGACTAAACCCAGAATCCGGGTCTCCTCAACTTTGGCACCGCGGGCAAGTAGAAATTCGACAGTAGTATCACTGACTTCGCCAGCCGCCTTTTTCATTAGCGAACCCTGCGGATGGGCAGCTACCACTTGGGCTTCAGCTTCCCTTACTGTCTGTTTCTCGAATGCCTCAATCATGCCGCCAGATTTCCTTCCTGCTGACTATTCCACGGTCACCGATTTGGCTAGGTTGCGCGGTTGATCTACGTCGTAGCCCTTGCTCTTGGCTACTTCACAGGCAAATACTTGCAGCGGAATCACCGTTAGCAAAGGCAGATAGAGGGTGGGGGTGCTGGGAACCCGGAAAATATGGTCAGCGTATTTGTCGACTTTATCGTCGCCCTCTTCCGCTACTACCAAGGTTATCGCGCCGCGAGCGCGTACTTCCTGCAGATTCGAAAGCACTTTTTGGTGCAGCTCGGGACGGCGCGGGGTAGGCACTACCACAAACACGAACTGTCCCGGCTCGATTAGGGCGATGGGGCCGTGTTTGAGCTCTCCGGCGGCGAAGCCTTCCGCATGTACATAAGCGATTTCTTTAAGTTTTAGCGCTCCCTCCATGGCTACCGGATAGCCCACATGCCGCCCTAAGAAAATCGTGGATTTAAGTTCGCTGCCATAGCGTTTAGCGACCTCTACTACCGGTTCTATTTGATTGAGCAGGGTTTGCATCTTGTGGGGCACTGCCGCCAGTTTTTCCAGGTAATCCGCGATTTCATCAATATATTTATTGCCACGTACCTGCGCCAAATACAGCCCCAGCAGGTAGCAGGCAGTGATTTGAGCAGTGAATGCTTTCGTGGAAGCTACCGCAATTTCTGGGCCGGCATGGGTTAGCAGCACCGCATCGGATTCGCGAGGAATCGTAGAACCGGGGGTGTTCACGATCGCCAGCACTTTCGCGCCCTGTTCGCGCGCGTGCCGCACCGCCATAATGGTGTCCATGGTTTCCCCGGACTGGCTGATCGCCACCACTAAGGTGCGCTGGTCAACAACCGGATCGCGGTAACGGAACTCGCTGGCCAGCTCGACCTCTACCGGAATCCGGCACCAATGCTCAATCGCATAACGGGCAACCTGTCCAGCATAGGCGGAAGTGCCGCAAGCAATAATCACCATTTTGTTTACTTGCCGCAACACGTCTTGACTGATACGCAGCTCATCTAGCGTCAGGTAGCCTTGCGCATCGGTTCGATCCTGCAAAGTGGCAGTAACTGCCTGAGGTTGTTCATGGATTTCTTTTTCCATGAAAGTACCCCACCCGCCCTTAGAAGTGCGGTCTACTGAAAAATCCACGGTGAATTGCTTGGGAGTAACCTCTTTGCCGGCACTGTCGGCTACCCGCACCTGTTTGGCGGTCACCATCACCAGTTCGTCTTGCCCAATTTCTAGGCAGTCTTTGGTGTGATCGGCGAAAGCTAAAACGTCCGAACCGAGGTAGTTGCAGTCTTCGCCTACCCCGATAACCAGTGGCGAGGAGCGCCGTGCGGCAACCACCATGCCGGGGGCATCCCGGTGAATCGCCAAAATCGTAAAAGTCCCTTTCAGCTGCGCCATAGTCTTTAGTAGCGCCCTTGATAGCCGCGCCGCCGCCAAGTGCGCCCCGCCAGCGACCTCCGCGGAAACTTGGGCTTTATCTAGCACCGGAGCAGGTACCTCAGCTGCGCCCTCCCCGAGAGACGTACCCGCACCCTCGTCAGCTAAATAGGATGCTGCCAGCAGATTCGCGATTACTTCCGTATCGGTTTCAGAAACGAAACTGAAACCCTGATTTTCGAGGACGCGGCGCAAGTTATCGGCGTTTTCGATAATGCCGTTATGTACTACCGCGAGTTGCCCGTCGCAAGAAGCATGGGGATGGGCATTAATATCTGTCGGTCCGCCGTGAGTAGCCCAGCGAGTGTGCCCAATCCCCGCGAAAGCCTCCGGCAGGGGATTTTCCTGCAAATCTGCCCGCAAATTCGCGAGCTTTCCGCTCTTTTTACGAATCTCGATACCACCGGGGGTAGCTAGTCCAATCCCCGCGGAGTCATATCCGCGATACTCCAGGCGGGACAGACCCCCCATAATCACTTCTTCTGCATCTTTAGTGGGCTCTCGCCCTACCATTCCTAAGATTCCACACATGAGATAGATTTTTTCACGAGTTGTTCCTCATTGCTATCTCGCGCGCCTAAGCAGTGTAAATACGAATTATCGCCGACAGTTGGTTGCTTGACAAAACCATCCCGGCTTGGTGGGGTAGGCTGAGAAAGTCAGATTCTGCTAGTTGAAAGACAGGTAAAATGGGCAGACTTTTTGGGACCGACGGAGTGCGCGGCCTAGCAAATAGAGATTTAACCCCAGAATTGGCTTTGGAACTGGGACGAGCCGCTGCAAAACAGGTACGCAAAGATGCGCCGAAGGGCAAAAAATTGCGGGCAATCGTTGCCCGGGACACTCGCATGTCCGGCGATTTTCTGGACCACGCGATCTCGGCGGGTCTAGCTTCCGAGGGCGTGGACGTTAACCGCATCGGAGTCGTAACCACTCCTTGCGTCGCCTACCTGACCGCGAAAGCTGACGTCGACTTGGGAGTCATGATTTCTGCCTCTCACAACCCGATGCCAGATAACGGGATTAAATTTTTTGCCCGGGGCGGCTATAAACTCCCTGACGCAATCGAGGATCAGATCGAACAGCTGCTGGGTGAGGATACTGACCGCCCCACCGGCGATAAGGTCGGAGAGATTGAAGAAGAGCGGGAAAGCGCCGAAAAGCTTTATATTAAACACTTAGTGCGGGCAGTGGGGGATCTTTCTGGCCTGCGTGTAGCCGTGGATTGCGCCAATGGTGCGGCTTCCCATCTAGGTCCCGAGGCACTACAAGAGGCCGGAATCGACACCGTAGTAATCAACGCCTCCCCCGATGGACGCAATATTAACGACAATTGCGGTTCTACCCACCCCGAACAGTTACAGAGCCAAGTGGTAGCTGCCGGATGTGACTTCGGGGTGGCTTTCGATGGTGACGCCGACCGCTGCCTGGCAGTTGACTCCCAAGGAAACCTGGTCGATGGCGACAAAATCATGGGAATGTTAGCCGCCTACTTCAAGGAAAAAGGCGAGCTAACCGGAAACACCCTAGTGATCACGATTATGTCGAATCTGGGGCTGATTTTGGCGATGAAAGAAAAAGGCATCAACACCGTACAGACCGCTGTTGGTGACCGTTACGTCCTCGAAAAAATGCGCGAGCAAGGATTCGTCCTGGGCGGGGAACAATCTGGTCACGTGATTAACGGTAACCACGCCACCACTGGGGATGGGATTCTGACCGCGCTATGCATCGCCCGGGCAGTTAAAGACGCTGGTCAACCTTTAGAGAAGATTTGCGAGTTCGTAAAACGCTTACCGCAGACCCTGATTAACGTACCGAACGTGGACAAGACCCGCACCGATGATGCCGGGTTGCGGGCAGAAATCGCTAAAGCCGAGGAAGAGCTGGGCGATACCGGGCGGGTAGTGCTCCGTGCCTCGGGAACCGAACCGCTGGTGCGGGTAATGGTAGAGGCCGCTACCCAAGAACAAGCCGATGCGGTTTGTGAGCACCTAGCTGGGGTGGTAAAAGAGCGCCTGTCTTTGTAAGTTTGATGTTCCCCGTCTCGCCAGGGCTTTCCCTGGGGGCACTGGCGGGAGGCAGGAAACACCGAATCGACGCAAGTTTTGAGCGGATCCAACCTAGCGGAGCCTAATAGTTATGCCAGCAAAATCCATTTATGAACAATTTGATCGGGACGCTTGGCGCGCCCTCGCCGCTAAAACCCCGATGCCGCTGACCGAGGCCGATTTGCGTTCCCTGGCAGCGTTGGGTGACCCGATTGATTTAGAGGAGGCAGACGCAGTATATCGCTCCCTGTCAGCGCTGCTGCGTTACCGGGTTTTACATTCTCGCGCCCTGGGACGCGATCAGCAAGAATTCTTCGGGCGGCCCCGGAAGCGAAAAATCCCTTTCATTATTGGGGTTGCTGGTTCCGTGGCTGTCGGGAAATCCACCACTTCCCGGATTCTGCAAAACCTGCTTAGCCGCTGGCCGGAAACCTCGCGGGTCGCTTTAGTAACGACCGATGGATTTTTGTATCCGAACGCAGAGCTAGAGCGGCGGGGGCTAGTAGCCCGGAAAGGATTCCCCGAGTCCTATAACCGCCGCGCCCTCCTGAATTTTGTTACCCAGGTAAAAGCTGGGGAGCCGGAGGTGAAAGCGCCGGTATATTCGCACGTCACCTATGATGTGGTGCCGGATAAATACGTGACTGTTGCCAGCCCCGATATTTTGATCCTAGAAGGGATCAACGTGCTGCAGCCCGCTTGGTTTTACCGGGGACATCAAGATCTGCCTAACCTGGAGAAAAAGCTGGATCAAGATGATGGACGCAGCGGGTTATATGATCACAAATCCCTGGCAGTCAGTGATTTTTTTGATTTTTCGATTTATGTTGATGCCCGCACCCGGGATATTGAACGGTGGTTTGTGGAGCGTTTCTTGTCGTTAAAGGAATCGGCCTTCTCTGATCCCAACTCATATTTCCAGGTTTATGCCGGCATTTCGGATTCGGTGGCGCGCCAGATCGCCCTCGATATTTGGACCTCCATAAATCTGCCCAACTTGGAGCAACAGATTCGTCCTACCCGAGGGCGAGCGACGTTGATCTTGCGTAAAGACGCCCAGCATCGCCTAGAAAACGTCTACCTCCGCAAGATCTAAGTCATCCGGACGGCTGTCGAATATAGCTCTGAATATCTCGTTTACCGTAGAAGACACGAACAATCTGAACTGCGGGTTGGGTATCGTCGATGGTATAAAAGGCAATGAAATTATCGACCGGCATCTGTCGCATTCCGATACTGCGCCAGGGTTCCCAGGCGACCTTTTTATTGCGAGCAGGGAAATGTCCAAGACTACGTACCTGCTCGCGAATCCGGTTTATTTGAGCAGCCGCTATCGCCGGTTCCCGCAGCTCTCCAGCAATGTACTCAAAGATTTCTCTTAAATCTTGCAGAGCCTCATCTGAATAAATGATCAGATAGTTAGCCATTAGATTCCGTACTCTTTACTTAAGAGTTCATCTACTTGCTCTGCGGAATAGGATTTTCCCGCGAGAAGGGAATCGTAACCTTTCTGCAACTCGGCATTTAGCTGCTCAGTAGTGAGTTCCGCCAGCGAAAGAGGCGCTTTTGCAGGAAGTTTTATCCCGAACGGAATACTTCTAGTTAGTTTGATCTGACTGTAGAGCATTTGTACCACCGAAGAGGGCGTGACCCCTAGGCGTGAAAGAATGTCGTCTACTTCTGCTTTAAGCTCTGGGTCTATGCGAGCATAAACAGCTGCTGTATTCGCCATATTTCTACCTTCCTATTCTCGAGTTCAGATTAACACCAGAAGAAGGCTAATGTATAGAGTTTTGCAAACACTAGCAAGTAATATTCGCTTTTATATCAATCTCTGCCTTACGATCGCACCGCATTATTTTGATATAGTTTTGCCCGGTACGGGCGGAATAAACCGCCTTTACCGGGCAAAATATATAAGCGTGAAAGCTTAGCGCTTGGAGTATTGCGAAGCCTTACGTGCCTTCTTGAGGCCGGGCTTCTTACGCTCAACAGCGCGTGAATCGCGGGTTAGGAATCCTGCCTTCTTTAGGGCAGGACGGTTCGCTTCCCGATCGATTTCATTTAGTGCGCGGGCAATGCCGAGGCGCACCGCTCCGGCTTGACCGGAGGTGCCGCCCCCAGAGACTCGAGCAATAACGTCAAAACGTCCCTCGAGATCTAGCAGGGTAAACGGAGCCCGCACTAGCTGCTGGTGCAGCTTGTTCGGGAAATAGTTCTCCAAAGTCCGGCCGTTAATCTTCCATTCGCCGCTGCCCGGCACCAACCGGACACGCGCAACTGCGCTTTTACGGCGTCCCAGCCCAATGCCGGGAGCGGTCACGGACTGTCCGGAGCCGGTCGACTCCGACTGGGTTTCCGTGGTGTAAGAGCTGGGGGCATTCTCCTCCAACAGCTCTTCGTTTTCGGTGGTATCAGCCACAATTCTCCTCAGGGTTTTGGCTCAGGGCTACTGGGCGATTTTCTTAATTTTGTAAGGTTCTGGCTGCTGCGCCGCGTGGTTGTGTTCTGCACCCGCGAATACATGCAGCTTCTTCATTTGGGCACGCCCCAACCGAGTGTGGGGAACCATGCCGCGCACCGCTCTTTCTACCGCAACTTCCGGTTTCTTAGCTAGCAAGTCACCGTAGGTTACAGATTTCAAGCCACCCGGATATCCGGAGTGACGGTAGGCGCGTTTCTGCTGACGTTTGTTGCCGGTAAGTCCGACCTTGGCGGCATTCACGATAATTACGTGATCGCCCATATCCTCGTTGGGAGTGTAGGTCGGCTTATGCTTGCCACGCAGCAGCTTGGCGGCGACGGCCGCCAGTCGTCCGAGAACGACGTCTTCAGCGTCGATGACATACCATTTCTTGTCCTGGGTGTCACCGGCTTTCGGATTATAAGTTCGCACGGGCTTAAGCCTTCGTTTCTTCTTTGGGGGCGAGAACTGCGAGGGCGCGGCAACAGTATGGCAGGAACTGCCTAAAAATGTTGCGGACGCCGCCGAAGTGTCTTCACCCGACTTCGTATTTCTTTCCGTCTAGCGTCCCGTTTTTGCCAAAGCCCCAGGTAGAACCCCCGTGCTTGGATTGTTCCAGGACACACAACATTTAGTATTTTACGGGGCGAAAACTACCAGGTCAAAGCTGTAGCCTGTTGAACTGCCCACAGATTCCGTGTTAAGCACCCCTTATAGCCAGCTAGAAATTCTGAGAAATCCCATATTAAAACTGCCAACAGCTAGTTCATGTGGCCAAGAGATACGATGTTTAGCTTCTAGAGCCAAAATTTATCGGAATCAACAGCTGGGAAATAATCAGAGTTCAGTGCATGTACCTTAATTCGATCCCAAACACCATCTAGGGCGTATCGAATTCCCCCAAGAGCTACAGCCCGCCTCCCTAATGTGGATACCACAATCGAGGGCGCAAATGGACACAGTTTTCTGATGGTCTGCTCCATTTGCGGCAAAAACAGATCCGCATATTCACAAAATTGCCCCCCTAGCACCACACACTCAGGGTCAATAACCGCAATCATACTGGCAGTTCCCAGCCCTAATATCTCACCGAATTTCGCTGCGCCGGCAATCGCTAGTTTGTTGCCTTCCCGAGCCTGTCTAAACATGGTTTCTCGATCGGGAGGCTGGTTAGGAGTGTAAATACTTTTTGCGAAACTTTCCGCTTCTAGCTCCCGCCACCTTAGTTGCGGAATTTCTCCAATTAAACCTGCGGCTCCCCGACTCCCCGCCCGCACCCTTCCGTCAAGGACACTTGCCGCACCAGTGCGAATTCCAGCTAGGATAAACACTACGTCGTTACGTTTGGCAGCCGCACCAACCCAGGATTCCCCACGAGCCCCTAGGGCACAGTCCCCAACAGTAGTGACTTTAACTCCAAGTTCCTCAGAAAGTACCTGATCAAGTTGCAGCCCCTGCCAGCCCGGCATTCCTTTGCCGCCAAAATAGGCAACTTTTCCCTGGTACTGAACGCCCGGGCTTCCGGTCACACAAACCCAGGTTTTACCACACTTGGTATCTTCCAAAGTTTTTTTACTAACAGTTAATGCAGCTGCTATACGCGTTTTGGTAGGGGTGTTCTCAGCTAAATCTTCTGTATTTTCAGCAAGAATATGCCCACTTAAATCTGCTGTGAGCGCACTGACGTGGTGAGCTCCGATATCTAAGGAAAGGACATGCCCTGCTTGAGAAGAGAGTTTATAGTAGGTAGCCGGCCTACCCATTGCGATTACCCCTTCGGGGGCGGGCATATCTTCTACCCATCCCAGTTTAACCAGGTCAGAAACAATTGATTCAGCCGCTGGGCGAGTTACTCCAATTTGTTTTGCAACATTGGCAACGGTATCTGAGCAGCCTGTCAGGTAACGTAATGCAGCCTCCATATTGGTACGCCGCTGAATTCTTCGTTGAGCATTCACAATGGTAAACCCCCATTTACTGAAAATGCTTGACTTACTAAAGAAACTAACGTAATAATTGCTGTGACGCAAGTCTTACTAGCTGAGGAGTCGCGGATGACTGCTACCGGATTAATAAATAGCAAGGACGCTGCAGAGACCAGTACGTCTGAAACAAAAGAGACTAATACCCTGAACTTTTCAGGTAGAAAGCCTAGCAAGTTAAAGCTGGCAGAGAAGCGCGCCGGATACCTTTTCATAGCCCCTGCCGTAATCGGATTCCTAGTTTTTTATCTAGTTCCCATGATAAGAGGTCTAGCCATAAGTTTTACAGATTGGGATTTAATTTCTCCTGCAAAGTTCATAGGATTTGCGAACTATCAAAAGTTACTGGGCGACCATCACTTTGCTCATGCACTGGTAGTCACTGTTATCTACGTCCTCGTCAATATCACTACCCAAACCATAGCTGGTTTAGGAATAGCGGTACTAATGCAACGTATCAGCAAATCCAGCTTGGTTCGTTCGCTCTTACTGGTTCCCTGGCTAGTACCAAACGTTACTATTGCGGTAATCACCTTGTTTTTACTAGACCCCAATGTAGGTCTCGTAAACCATCTATTGACTTTGGTTCACAGCGAACCCATCGCTTTTTATGGCAATCCTGATATCGCTATCTTTACGGTTGCACTCGTTAACTCCTGGCGAAACATGGGATATACAGCCCTACTGATTTTCGCGGGAATGCAAATAGTTCCAAACATGATTTACGACGCCGCAAAAATAGATGGAGCTAGCACTACAAGAAGTTTTTTCTCGATAACTTTGCCACTGATACGCCCCATCCTCGTGATGGTGATAGTGGTTTCTATGATTGGCTCATTCCAGATTTTTGACACTGTAGCCGTAGCAACTAAGGGTGGACCACTGGATTCCACTCGGGTTATCTACTTTTACATCTACGAGAAAGCCTTTCAACAAGGCCAAATGGGATATGCCGCTGCAATGGCCGTCATCTTACTAATCATCATTTTAGTTATGACTCTCGTCCAATTGCGTTTAACGAAAGCTAGCGAATCGGACTTGGGATAACTTGAGGGGAAAACAATGGAAAACAGAAATATATTGCGCAAGCTGAGCACGGAAAAGGTACTCGGATGGACGACCTTAATACTTATATTGATAGTCACCTTACTCCCCTTCGTATGGGCAATCCGCACAGCCCTAACTCCAAACTCCCAAATTTTCAACGGCGACTATTCTTTGATCCCGACCGATGCCAGCTGGATAAATTTCAAGCGGGTACTCGGGTTTGCGACCACTGAAGAAGACTTAGCCGCGGGAGGATCGGGAGCAAAGATATATTTTTGGCTCTACCTGCGTAACTCTTTGATATTCACCGCCATCCTGGTGCTCGGCCAGGTAGTAACCTCCACAATGGCCGCATACGCGTTCGCCCGTTTACATTTCCCCGGAAGAGATAAAATCTTCGCAATCCTACTCACAGGAATGATGATCCCCCCGATTTTTATCGTGCTACCGAACTTTGTATTAATAAAAAATCTGGGACTTCTAAACACTTTCACCGGCCTCTTGGCACCCTATGTTCTAGTTTCACCTTTCGCCATTTTCTTTTTGCGACAATTCTTTCTATCGATTCCTCGCGAGGTAGAAGAAGCTGCCCTTCTGGATGGGGCGAACCGATGGACGATATTTAGCAAGGTAGTAGTCCCTATCTGCAAATCACCCATCACTACAATTGCAATTATTCAGGCAGTTTTTGCGTGGAACGAATACTTATGGCCACAACTGGTCGGTAAAGAACACGCCGTTCGACTACTCAATGTCGCTCTGGCTACCTTTCAACAAGCTTCCCCCTCTACTAAACCAGACTGGGCGGGTCTCATGGCAGCTGCAACCTTGCAGACAATCCCTATGTTGATCTTACTTTTAGTAGTCGGGAAGAAACTAGTTAATTCAATCGGTCTTACTTCGGCGAAGTAGAGCCGTCCCTAAGGAGAATGAAATGAAAAAAACAATCGCATTGACCTGCGGTGTAGCTATATTTGCCACAGCAGGTCTAGCGGGGTGCGCCCCACAGGAAACAAAGGGAAACGACACAGATAATAGTAAGGTCACCTACAGTTTGTGGGATCCCAACCAAAAACCAGCTTACGAGGCTTGTGCTGCCGAGTTTAAAAAGAAAAGTGGGATTAGCGTCGACATTCAGCAAACCGGGTGGGACGATTACTGGAAGAATTTGACTGTCCAATTATCTTCAGGAGAGGCGCCGGACGTCATTACCAATCACGTAGCTCAATACCCTGAACTAGCAGCTAAAGGGGTCTTGACCGATCTTAAACCATATATCCAAAAAGATAAGATTGACATGAGTCAATACACTGGCGATTTGGCATCCCTGTGGAATTACGAAGATAAAACTTTTGGGATTCCACAAGACTGGGACACTATAGCTCTCGTCTATAACGTAAAGGACGTTAAAGACGCCGGAATTGATGAAGCTAGTTTGCAGAAATTAGATTGGAATCCCCAAGATGGCGGTAGTTTTGGCAAAGCTATAGCTCACTTGACTATAGATAAGAACGGAAAACGCGGGGACGAGGCCGGGTTTGACAAGAACAATGTTGAAACTTACGGCTGGGGACTGGAAACTAATTCTGGAGTAGTTGGTCAAGGCCCGTGGTCATGGTTCGCCCTTTCTAACGGTTTCAACTACTTAGATAAGAATCCGTTTGGTCGCCATTACAACTTAGATTCTCCCAAACTGATTGAAGCCATGAAATGGTGGCAGCAGCAGATTCAGGCCGGATATGTTACCCCGGTTGAGAAGGCAGGCGACCTTGGTCTAGAACCTATGATGGAACAAAATAAAGCAGCTATAGTACCTGACGGCTCCTGGAGAATTAATACTTGGTCTCAATCAAAGACTCAAAAGTTCAAGTTCGCTCCTCTTCCCAAAGGGCCTATGGGACAAAAAACCATAATCAATGGTCTCGCGCCCTCTATAACCAAGAATGCCAAAGATAAAGACAAAGCGTGGCAGTGGGTCAAATTCTTAACATCTACGGAATGTCAGAGCATTGTTGCGAAGAAAGCAATAGTGTTCCCCTCAATTACCAGTCAATCAGAGGCAGCAGCTAAAGCCCATGAAGCCAACGGAGTCGACGTCAGCGCCTTCTTGAATATCACCAAAGACCCCAAGAACCTGGTCTACTATCCGATCACTTTTAAGGCTGAAGAAATTAACTCTGAAGCAAACAAGGTTTTTGAAGGAATTGAGCGCGGAAGCGAAGACCCCGCTAAAGCGCTTCCAGAGTTGAACGAGAAAATAAACGAGCTCTTAGCAGAAAAGTAAAACACTACTCCCCCACCACGAGGAACGGGATCATGAAGATAAAATACCAGCACGGAAAATTTGTTTTTCCGGAACAGATTTCTAGCTCAGCTGCCAATATCTCTTGCGGACAAGTTGGTGATGCAACTAATCAACAGCCTCCCACCGGCAGCGGTGTCTCAGTATCCTGCACGGAAATTCAGGTATCCTATCCTGACCTTAAAAATGTTGAGTTCTATCGACATGGCTGGAATTCTTGGTCCCCGACCTCGTGGTGGTCGGTAACTAAACCTCCTTACCGGGTTTGGAACAATCCCCCTCGTTCGCTAACAGCCGAGGACGCTTATTCTGATGATCCCAAAGTTCATCAGTCGTATCTATTAACTGCAATCAAGGTAGATCCGGAAAAGGATCTCATCATGCTTATCGGATCCTTAGGAGGGGAATCTGGATATTTTGAGATTGGAGAACATCTATTAACCGCAAGAAAGTTACCAGAAAAACCCGACAATTCTGCGCATCCTGCCCCATCAAAATGCGATAAAAACAGCTCCATCTCCTGGTGGGTTGGGATTGGTACAGAACTGAGTGTTTTTCAGGCCTATGCTGCTGCCCTTAGAAAATCTCTAGGTAGTAAAGACAAACGACTCAACCGTTACGCAGGGACTATTTGGTCGTCTTGGTATTCCTGGTTTGAAGAGATCAGCGAAGAAACTATTCAAGCCGAAATCATTCCAGCTGGACGCAGCGGATATCAGGTACTTGAAATAGATGACGGGTGGGAGAAAGGGATAGGAGATTGGCAACCTAACGCAAAATTTCCCTCCGGCTTAGAGGCTTTGGCAAATAAGATAAAAAATAACGCCATGACCCCCGGAATCTGGGTTTCACCTTTTATTGCGGCAGGCAATAGCACAATTGTACAAGAGCACCCAGAATACTTCATTCACGATTTTTCCGGAAATTTGGAACCTGCTGGCTACAACTGGGGAGATTACTACTACGGATTAGACTGCACCCACCCAGGAGCGAAAACTTGGCTCAAAGAAATCCTTACAACTATTTATGAGTGGGGATTCAGATATTTCAAACTGGACTTTCTGAACGCTGCTGCAATAGTAGGACGGCGTTATCGAACAGTTTCAAGGGAATACGCCTACCAGGAGGGACTGAAAACAATACGTGAAGCACTCCCAGATGCGTACCTAATGGCCTCAGGCGCACTGATCGGACCGTCTTTAGGACTAGTAGACGGAATGCGGGTTGGACCTGATACCGCTCCTTATTGGGATAACACTGAACGTAAACAAGATCCCTCCGGGCCAGCTGTCCGCAATGCGGCTTTAAACTCGCTGTCTCGCTATTGGTTGAAGCCCCTGGTAGCGCTAGATCCTGATGTGGCGTTTACCCGTTCGCGAGGTTCTCTCCTGAACCCCGAAGCGAATGAGTTTACCCAGAATCTAGCAAGAGTATGCGGTAATTTTAGCTGTTCTGACCCATACTCTTGGCTAACTGATTCCGAAAAGAACCAGGTAAGAGAAATTTGCACGGAATTTGAGATGCCGCCCTCAGTCAAACAGATATCTCGCTTCAAATTCCGTAGCGGTAATGAAGTGGTTGATTTTGCCCCCTGGCTCTACCCAACAGAGCGAATTTCCGATCGTATTTTAGCTAAATAAGGGCAGCCGCCTTTTAGCTTGGCACCTTCCGGCTTTGGGTAACTTAAGAGGGCGAGTTTTCGGGCAGGGTGCGCACCACTTTGGCTTTTTGGGCTTGCAAGGCGTATTCGTCCTCCGGAGGATAGGCTACCTCCCAAAGAGTCAGACCCCGTCCATCGGCAAGCGGAACCCGCTGGTCACGTACTCCCGCAGCTAGCAGCTCCCCTACCCAGTTAGGCTGATATTTACCCCGCCCGATCTCGATTAAAGCTCCCATCATGAACCGTACCTGAGAGTGGCAGAACGCGTCGGCGCGAATCATCGCTTGCACGATTCCGGCACCAGGACGGGAAATATTAAAGGAATGAAGCGTGCGCACTGTAGTCGCGCCCTCCCGAGGTTTCGCAAAAGGTAGAAAATCATGCTCGCCACATAACGCCTGCGCTGCCACCTGCATTGTTGTCTCTTCCAGGGGCGAGGACGTGCGGGCGATATCCAAGCGGCAAGGATCTTGGGCACGGGGATCATCACAAATTAGATAGCGATAGGTACGAGACAGAGCCGAAAAGCGAGCATCGAAATCCCTAGATACCACCCTGACCTGCTTTATTGCCAAAGCACCGTTCAAACCGCGTCCCGCGAGGCCTTCTAGACGAGCCCGGAGCCGTTCCCCGCGCAGTTCGTCGCTCTCCTCGCGCCCTCGGGACAGGGAAAGCCAAAAGTCTTTCGTCACGTCCAGGTGGGCAACCTGTCCGCGGGCATGCACCCCCGCATCGGTACGCCCGGCCACGGTAAGCTGCGCCGGCTGGCGGGTAATCAGACTCAGCGCTTCTTCCAGGCGACCTTGCACGGTCGGCAAACCGGGTTGGCGCGCCCAACCGTGAAACGGTGCGCCGCGATAGGCCAGGTCTAGGCGTAAACGAATCGAGCCATCCATTAGGTGGTCAGTCCCCAAGCTCGCACTCCGCCGCGAATACCGGCATCATTAGGCACGATCACCACTTCTTCACCGAGGGTTTTGCGTACCGATTCCACAATGTGCGCCGAGTTTCCTCCTCCTAGGTAGAGCCGATCCCACATGATAGCTTCGCGTAGCACTCCGACGACGCGTCTTACCCGCCGTGACCAGTGGGCGTCCCCCATGCGTACCCGTTCGGGCTCTCCCACGTAATCGTCAAAGAGCAAGCCCCAGCGGGCAACCATATGGGAAAGCTCCATATGGGGAGCCAGCCTTCCCCCATCCCAAATTGAATTCCCCAGCCCAGTTCCCAAGGTAATGATCATCTCCATGCCGGTACCAGAGATAACCCCGGCTCCCGCCACTTCGGCATCGTTTAAAACTAGGGAGGGCAGCGAAGCTTGTTGTTCTAACGCACCTGCCAGGTCAAAGTTTTGCCACGCCTGCACCATCTCCGGTAGTACCCGGGTGCGCGGCCCAGACCGGCACACATAATGGGGGGTGGAGATCACTACTCCATGGCGAATCATACCGGGCATCCCCACGGTGATCCGATCGGTTTCCGCCTTAAATTCGGTGCGGAAATCCTCTACGATCTGGATTAATTTTTCCGGAGGCAACGGGTAAGGGGTGGGAACCCGCAGAGAGGGCGCCACCATAGTGCCACGTTTGTCTAACACCGAAGCCTTGATCCCGCCTCCTCCGCAATCAACAGACAAGGTCAGCGGGGTTCTCATCTCTTTTCCCATGTTATTAGCTTACCCGGAGATTATTACTTGCCGATCTGAGTGACCGCTAAGAGCAAATACCAGGTCTTAAAATCTGCTACCAATAAATAATGCGGGCAGTTGGCATTATCTATGCCAACTGCCCGCATCAAGTTATCACAACTTACCACGTCAGCTAGTGACGGATAAGTGCAAAGAACTATTCTTCAGAATCTGCCGCTTCGTCCGCGTCTTCAGCTTTTTCAGCTTCCGCGTTCTCTTCGCTGGCGTCCGAAGTTTCGACTGCCTCTTCCGAAGCGGTTTCTTCGGCCTTTTCAGCCTCTTTGGATTCTTCCGGCTGTTCAGGCTTATCAGCTTCGTCCTTGGTCGGCTGCACTTTGGCTTTCGACTCTACCTTTTCGGTGACCAAAGAAATCTCGGCCATAGGCGCATTATCGCCCCGACGAGCAGGCAGTTTTACAATCCGGGTGTACCCGCCCTGACGGTTGGGATCCAGATCCGGAACTACTTCATCAAACAGGGTATATACCGCATCGAATCCGCGGGTGTACTTATCTACCTGGGTGCTCAGTTTGCGGGCAACCATACGGCGATTGTGGATATCACCCTTCTTCGCCTTGGTGATCAGCTTTTCAATGTAGGGCTGTAGGCGGCGAGCCTTCGCTTCAGTAGTGCGGATCGAACGGTGTTCGATCAGCGATTTCGCCAGATTCGCCAAGATTTTACGCTCATGTGCCGGGCCGGCTCCTAGCCGCGGACCTTTAGATGGCTTAGGCATGTTTCTTCCTTTACTTTCCTAAAAAACTTTATTGTTTCAGCGCCGAGAAAACCCGACTTAGTCGTCAGAGAACTGCAACGAACTGGAGTTGGTCAGATCATCTAGATTGACCGAGGAGGGCAGCGGAGAATCCTTTAGCGCCATCCCCATTTCCGCCAGCTTCGCTTTAATCTCTTCGATTGACTTAGCGCCGAAATTCCGGATATCCAAAAGATCGGCCTCGGAGCGAGCAACCAGTTGCCCCACCGTGTTGATTCCTTCCCGCGTCAAAGCGTTGTAGGAACGAGACTGTAGATTCAGGTCATCAATAGACAGGGCCAGATCTTGAGCCAGCGCCTGATCCGTTTGCGGAGCGCCAATCTCAATCCCTTCGGCCTCAATATTGAGTTCCTGACACAAACCGAACAGCTCTACCAGGGTTTTGCCCGCCGAAGCCAGCGCATCCCGGGGTGCTAGTCCCGGCTTGGTTTCCACATCCACAATCAAACGGTCAAAGTCCGTGCGCTGCTCTACACGAGTAGCCTCTACCTTGTAGCGGACTTTAACTACCGGAGAATAGATGGAGTCGATGGGAATCCGAGAAATCTCGTGCCCATCAGACTTATTCTGATCAGCAGAAACGTAGCCGCGACCGCGTTCTACCGTCAGCTCAATTTCTAGCTTTCCAGAATCGTTCAAAGTGGCCAGATACAAATCCGGGTTGTGGATCTCTACGCCTGCCGGAGGGGTAATGTCCCCAGCGGTAACCTGTCCAGCACCTGCTTTACGCAGATACATAACTACCGGTTCGTCATTCTCCGAAGAAAGCACAATCTGTTTAATGTTCAGAATGATCTCGGAGACGTCCTCCATTACTCCCGGAATGGTGCGGAACTCATGCGGCACCCCCTCGATACGGATCGAGGTGACTGCGGCTCCCGGAATGGAGGAAAGTAGGGTACGCCGCAAACTGTTACCTAGAGTGTGTCCAAATCCGGGTTCTAGGGGTTCAAGAGTGAAGCGGGAACGCTGATCGTTAACCGCTTGTTCTGATAGCACGGGTCGCTGTGAAATAAGCAACGTGTTGTCCTTTCTGTCGCCCAGCCCGCCATATGACTGGAACGGACGTCCTGACCAAAGGTCAGCCTTAGAGACAAGACTGCGAAATCTCCCAAATGACGGCCTGGAGACTCACAGAAGTGTTTTACTATCTTCTTTTTTCTACTTCAGTTAGGACGCGCGTTATACGCGACGGCGCTTGGGAGGACGGCAGCCATTGTGGGCATGCGGGGTAACGTCCTGAATGGAACCGACTTCGAGGCCGGTAGCTTGCAGGGAACGAATAGCGGTCTCGCGACCCGACCCCGGTCCTTTCACGAACACGTCAACTTTCTTCATGCCGTGTTCTTGAGCCCGCCGAGCAGCAGCTTCAGCAGCCATCTGTGCAGCGAAAGGAGTGGATTTACGGGATCCTTTAAAGCCCATCTGGCCAGCAGAAGACCAGGAAATAACGGCTCCGGACGGATCGGTAATCGAAACGATAGTGTTATTGAATGTGGACTTAATGAACGCTTTTCCCTGAACAACGTTCTTACGCGCAGCCCGACGCGGCTTACGGCTCTTAATAGAACTAGCAGCCATATCTTCCTTCTTTTCTCAGATCCAGCAGGTGGTGCCTGCGCTTACTTATACAGCCTTCTTCTTACCGGCAACCGTGCGCTTAGGTCCCTTGCGGGTACGCGCATTGGTCTTGGTCCGTTGACCGTGCACCGGCAAGTGGAAACGGTGACGCAGACCCTGGTAGGAACCGATCTCAATCTTGCGGCGAATATCGGCTTGGACCTCACGACGAAGGTCACCTTCTACTTTGTAGTTCGATTCAATGAAGTCGCGAACTTTAATCAGATCTTCTTCAGAAATGTCTTTTACGCGTACATCCGGGCTAACCCCGGTTTCTTGCAGCGTTTTTTGAGCGCGAGTGCGCCCTACGCCGTAAATGTAAGTAAGTGCCACTTCCAGCCGCTTCTCGCGGGGAAGATCAACACCGGCAATACGTGCTGCCATTAATTTTCTCTCCACATTGTTTCCGGAGGCCGTCGCGCCACCTTCCGTTTTCCCGGCCCAGGCCTCCGGACCTGGGGTCACCTTCCGTATCTGAAAGGTGCTGGTAGCACGCTTATTATTGTTCTCGGCTAGCCTTGACGCTGTTTATGCCGAGGGTTTTCGCAAATCACCATGACAACGCCGTGGCGACGAATCACCTTGCATTTTTCACAGATCTTCTTAACGCTGGGTTGAACCTTCATAACTTCCCTCTAGCTGCGACGAATTTCTTCGCTGTCCGCTGCTTTACTTGTATCGATAAACGATTCGGCCGCGCGATAAATCGTAGGGACTGAGCTCTACTACCACACGATCCTCTGGCAAGATCCGGATATAATGCTGACGCATTTTGCCCGAGATGTGCGCTAACACCTTATGACCGTTTTCCAGTTCCACCCGAAAATATGCATTCGGGAGTGCCTCTGCTACGGTACCTTCGACCTCTACAACGCCTTCTTTTTTAGCCATCTATCCTTCACTAACCTTGTTCACATAGGATGACTAGCGGGTATACTATTCCCCTCTAGTCACAAACCCAATAGTCAACTTTACGTTAGTTGCGGGACTAACCTAAAGCTGATACGGGGTTAGATCGGTCACGCCTTTACCTTTTCTACTGTTATCAGCGTGTCGCAGGTTGCAAATCCTGTCCTTAATAACTAAGTTCTGCGCCCTCTCGAAACGCCCCTTGTCTGCTCCCTACTATTTCAGTCTTTGCTGTTTGCGGATAGCCGCAGCTACCTGGTTAAAGCGTTCGCGATCTAGCCGAGCCCCTTCCCGGCGTACTTCCCGGCGAGGAATCAGCAACAACCGATCCAAGCGGGCTTCAGATTCCCTCCCCTTAGAATCCCAAGCACCAGCGCCGATATCCATCCAGTAACGTCCCCAACGCGCCTCTTGCTCGGCATCTTTATCATGATCTTTACTGGTCAACTGGGATCCAATAACTGCATCTGCTAACGCCGCCATGACTAGCACCGGGCGATCTTTACCGCGCCCATCCTCTTCCTCATAGGGAACCCAACACCAAATCACTTCACCAGGGTCGGCGGCTCCATTCCCGGTATCCGGGTCATAGACGAAGGGAGGAATGTTATCGCCTTTGTTCAGGTAACGTGCCCGCCCAGCCGGACGCACATATTTTTGCTGCTGGCGCCGGCGATTGGGGTGGGAAGTAGCTTGTTCGAGCTGACTGCCCCCGAGCAGCGATATCATCCGGGTTAGTTTGCGGAAGGGAATACGCATGGGCTCGCCTCCTTTTCAAAACCGACTGTATCAGGAAGCCAGGGGGTAGCGCTCAGTAAAAGGTATCCCCAAAAGCGGGGCAAAAGGATCTTCGAGGGAGAGCGCGGCGGAGATATTTCCGGTAACGATCTATAGTTTGACCGGTTTTATTCCGAAAGGTGCCAAAGCCGCCTGCCCAAAATCCGGCTGGTTGAGGACGCAGATTCCCTCCGGCAATACCGCAACTTGCGCCTCCCAATGACAGGCAAGGGCGTGATCTTGGGTTTTCACTGTCCAGTCATCGGCCAAGGTGGTAACCCGATTAGATCCGCGCGTCAATATCGGCTCCACGCACAGCACCATTCCCGGTTTAATCGCCGCTGACCTGCCGGCCGCCCGGAAGTTAAACACATCTGGTGCCTGATGCATAGCGGTTCCGATTCCATGTCCGGTGAACTCTTCTACGATTCCCGCCGTCCAGCCAAAGCGTTCACCGAAAGTGTCCACCGCGTCCTCGATCGCCGCGCCAATATCATTCACGCGGGCTCGCGGACGAGCTATAGCCGCCACGCCTGCCCAGGTGCTGTAGCGAGTTATCTCTAAAAGTTGTTCTTTTTCTGAGGACGTGGGGTAAGTATGCGCGGAAATCGAAGGATCCGGCTTGGGCGCTGGTTCCTCCCCAATAATCACCGAGAACGCCGAGTCTCCGTGCCATTGCTTGCCGTCACGTTCCAGATAGCATCCACAATCGAAACTAACTAAGTCTCCGACCTCAAAGGAAACGTCACCGGGGATGCCGTGAACCACGGTATCGTTGACCGAGATGCAGATGGTGGCAGGGTAATCAAAATATCCCAGAAAGTTGGAATGAGCGCCTCCATCGGCGATTACCTGCGCCGATATTTCATCTATTTGCCGGGGAGTGACCCCGGCTCGCGCATTCTCCCAGACGGCCTCATGAATCTGATTAACGATGAGGGCGGCCTGACGCATATAACCCAATTGGGTCCGGTTCTTTAGTTCGATGCCTCGCCCAAATAGCATGGCTACCTATCTTCTTCCCGATGCGGTTAACTGATTACTGCAGCTGGGCCGCGATATTTTCCCAAACCTGTTCGATAGAGCCGTTACCGTCAATATTGATCAGCAGGCCGGCCTCGCGATAGTAGCGCACTAGCGGCTCGGTTTGTTCATGGTAAACCTGCAGGCGGCGACGAATCACCGGTTCGGTATCATCGGAGCGGTGTTCAATCTCGGCGCGCTTTAGCAGCCTGCCCACCACGTCCTCTAAATCGACATCCAGGTTGATAACCGCATCCAGCTGGGTTCCCATATCTTTGAGCACCTGATCCAGGAAATGTGCCTGCTCCAGGTTGCGCGGGTAGCCGTCAGCCAAGAAACCGCCGCGGTAACGATCAGTTTTGAGTTCTGCTTCTACCAGGGCACTAATCACTGAATCGGGAACTAGCTCTCCCCGGTTGATTAGTTCTTTCGCTTTATTACCGAGCTCGGTGCCTGCTTGCATTTGCGCGCGCAGCATCGCGCCGGTTGAAAAAGTGGGAATATCCAGCAGTTCGCAGATCTGGTGCGCCTGGGTGCCCTTTCCAGCACCGGGGGCGCCCAGAATCACCAGGCGTTTTTTCATTTCAGGAATCCTTCATAGTGGTGTTGCTGAAGCTGAGCATCGATCTGCTGTACGGTTTGTAGACCCACACCCACCATAATCAACAGGGTAGTCCCCCCGAAGGGCATCTGAGTTACCTTCAAAGGAATCAGCGCTACGATCGGCACCATGGCTACCACTACCAGGTAGATCGCGCCCGCAGTGGTAATCCGGCTGATTACGTAGTGCAGATAGTCTGCCGTGGGAGCCCCCGCTCGAATCCCGGGAATAAATCCGCCGTACTTCTTCATATTGTCAGCGATTTCCTCCGGGTTGAAGGTGATTTGAGTGTAGAAGAAGGCGAAGCCAAGCACCAGTAGCGCATAACAAATCAGATACAACAGGGAGTCGTGTTGGAAGTTATCGTTTATCCATTTGACCCAGCCGGCTGTTGGTTTACCGAAGCGGGAAATCATTTGCGGCATGGCTAGTAGCGAGGCTGCGAAAATCACCGGGATAACCCCGGACATATTGATTTTCATGGGGATATAGGTGGTAGAGCCACCTACCATGCGCCTGCCTACCATCCGTTTGGCGTACTGTACCGGGATACGCCGTTGGGCTTGTTCCACGAATACGATCGCCAGGGTGATCAATGCAACCAAAGCAATGATTACCAGTACTTTCCAGACTCCGCCGGAAGCCCCGATCGATTGCAAGTGGGCGGGCATGTTCGCCACGATCCCGGTGAAGATTAGCAAGGACATGCCGTTACCGATGCCGTTTTCGGTGATGAGCTCCGCCAGCCACATGATTAGTCCGGTGCCAGCGGTCATGGTGACCATCATGATCAAGTAGTTGAGCGCTGACTGGTCGGGGATAATCGGTTTACTGGGGGCGCAGCCTTGCAGCAGTTGCCCTGAACGCGCCATATAAATAATGGTCACTGACTGCAATACCCCGAGCCCGATGGTCAGGTAGCGGGTGTATTGGGTCATTTTAGCTTTTCCGGCTTGCCCTTCGCGGTGCAGGTCTTCGAAACGAGGAATCACTACCCGCATCAGCTGGATAATAATCGAGGCCGTAATGTAAGGCATGATCCCCATGGCGAACACTGACAGGGACAGCAGGGCTCCCCCGGAGAACAGGTTCACCAAGTCGAGCAGACCATTCTGTTCATTATTCTTTAGGCAGGCCTGTAGGTTCGGATAGTTAACCCCCGGTGAGGGGATATGGGATCCGACCCGATATAGCGCCATAATCGCCAAGGTGAACAGGAGCTTTTTCCTGAGATCGGGCGTTTTGAACGCCTGTACGAATACGCTTAGCAAGCTGCCTCCAGCAATCTGTGTTGTTTACGGCAAAAAAGATAATTCTTTAACCCTTAAAAGCCTACACAATTTAGCTTCGCAATAGCACATGCAGATACTTTTTGGGGTAATGTTCACGCGGGTTCAGCGATTTTGTGTCTTCTCCCCTGGTTCAGAGGACGTGCCTCCGGTCGTCAAGGCGAAGCGCCCTACGCACCTGTGCACCAGACGCGGCTTAGCCTTTTGAGGCGCGCGGCCGCGGCGTGATTGCGCCTTGAGGTTCCCAAGGGGCGGTGTCTACAGGCAGCGGCCGGATCCGCTGTGGAAGCTGATGTGTACGTGATCGAAATGGTTAGCGGTAATCGAACCGCGATTTTCCATACCTTTCCAGCTGCGCCCGGGCATCCAGATTTTTTGTTTCCAGATCACGTATTTAATGTTTAGATCTCCGCTATTGGCGATTGCCCAATTGGCGATGGAATCTCCAAGTCCACTGGATACCGGTACCATTACGTCCAAAGCTAGGCCTTTACCGTGATCGCGCGGATCTCCGGGACGCAAGCCGCCAATATTAGTTACCCCGAAACGCTGAGTAATCATAGTGCGTACCTGACGCGGCCAGGGCTGCACCCCGCTATCCCCGCTGGGAGGGGCACAATTGGGAGTTTCGGCGGCCGGAAGCGGAGAAGCATCTTCGCTCTTCGCGGAGGTAGCGGGGGAAGCACCTGCAGAGAAAGCACTTACCTTAGTGGTAGCTACTTTTACCTGTTCATCAACCGATACTGCCTGGTTGTAAAGATTTTCTTGCAGCATATTGTTAGCTAACTGGGAAACGTTAACTGTAGGTGCGTTTGCGGCTGCTGAGGGATGTACAGAATCTGCAGCTACTAGCCCAAATGCTGCCATAACCACGATTGGTGCCATCAACCAGGTTTTTCTCACGATATCTCCTGAGCTTTGGGGACGGATATCACTGTAAAGACACCCGCATATAACGTTTTTGTAACAAATCTATTATGAGTATAGCGGTTTGCCGACGTTTAATGTCAAACCTGGTGACCTAATCCACTTGAAAACCGAGTTACCTGCAATATTGTGGTGGCTATAAATGTAAAAGTCTCGGGCGGGGAGATTTCCTCCCCGCCCGAGATTTTCTAGCTATCTAGATTTTTCAGCTGCAGTCAGACTGCTGGGTGCAAACTAGTCTTGCTCCCGCTTGCTCAGCGAACCGCCGGCAGCTTCAATCTTCTCTTTAGCAGAAGCAGACCAAGCGTCTACGATCAGTTCCAGTTTCACCGAGATTTCTCCGGTACCTAGAACCTTCACCAAAGAGTTCTTGCGAACTGCCCCCTTGGAAACTAGATCATCAACCGTGACCGTTCCGCCTTCGGGGAATAGTTCTTGCAGGCGATCCAGGTTCACTACCTGATAGACGGTAGCGAAGGGGTTCTTGAATCCGCGCAGTTTCGGCAGACGCATATGCAAAGGCATTTGCCCGCCCTCGAAACGAGGATGAACATTCTTGCGAGCGCCGGTGCCTTTAGTACCGCGACCGGAGGTCTTACCTTGCGATCCTTCACCGCGACCCACGCGCTTGCGGCGCTTATTGGAGCCGGGAGCCGGACGCAAATCATGCAAGCGGATTACGTCCTCTTTAGCAGTGTCTTCTGCTTCGGTTACCTTAGTATCTTCAGCCATTAACCAATCTCCTCTACCTGCACCAGGTGGGAAACCTTGCGGATCTGCCCGCGAATAGCCGGGTTATCCTGGTGTTCCACACTCTGGTGAATCTTGCGCAGACCCAGCGACTGCATAACGCGGCGCTGATTCTGGTTGGTATTAACCAGGCCTTTAACCTGGGTGATCTTGAGCTTACTCATCAGGCATTCACCTCTTCAGCGACACCAGCGGCGGCTTTCTCCGCTTCGTCTTTCTTCGCTTTCTCGGCTTTTTCTGCCCGTGCCTCCGCTTGAGCCCGCAGCATCGCTTCCGGAACTACCCGCTCAACGGGCAGTCCGCGGCGCGCCGCAACCTCTTCCGGACGCTGCAGCATCTTCAGAGCAGCTATCGTGGCCTGCACGATATTCAAAGCGTTGGCGCTACCCAAAGATTTGGTTAGCACGTCATGAATACCCGCACATTCCATAACTGCACGCACCGGGCCACCGGCGATTACCCCGGTACCGGGAGAAGCCGGACGCAAAAGCACCACACCGGCAGCTTCTTCCCCCTGTACCAAGTGGGTGATAGTCCGCCCAATCATCGGTACTTGGAAGAAGTTCTTCTTCGCGTCCTCCACGCCCTTGGAAATAGCCTGGGGAACCTCTTTAGCCTTGCCGTATCCGACACCGACCATACCTTCGCCGTCACCGACTACTACTAGCGCGGTGAAAGCGAAACGACGTCCGCCCTTAACTACTTTAGAAACACGGTTAATGGTAACTACGCGCTCTAAATACTGGTTCTTTTCCTGCTCACGACGATTGTCGCGGCGGCCCTTACGCCCCCGGTCTTCGCGGCCTTTGCCACGGGATTCCCGGGAATCGGCGTTTTTATTTTCTTCAGCCATTATTTTCCCTCTCCTCTACAGCTTCAGACCGCCATCGCGGGCACCTTCAGCCACCGCGGCGACGCGACCATGATATTTGTTGCCACCGCGATCAAACACGACAGCCGTGATGCCTGCCTCTTGGGCACGCTTCGCGATACGTTCACCTACCAGGCGAGCCGCATCAACTTTCTTCATCTTCTCGCCTCGCTGCTCCGCTTCCAAGGTGGAAGCTGAAACCAAGGTGTGCCCCAAGTCGTCATTGACAACCTGGGCAACCATGTGGCGGTTAGACCGAGTAACCACCAGACGAGGGCGCTGCGCCGTACCATATACGCGTTTACGAACCCGAATATGACGGCGTTTGCGAGCGACGAATTTGCCTTTACCTTTAGGGGTATATGACATTTACTTACCCGCCTTTCCGGCCTTGCGACGAATGAATTCGCCCTTGTAACGAATACCTTTGCCCTTATAGGGTTCCGGAGGACGAATCTTGCGGATCTTCGCAGCGGTTTCGCCCACTAGCTCCTTGCTAATGCCAGAGATAGTGAAGGATAGCGCGCTATTAACCTTAAATTCGATACCTTCGGGAGCTTTGAACGGTACCGGGTGCGAGAAGCCGAGCTGCAGCTCAATATCGCTGCCGCGGGTCAACACGCGGTAACCGGTGCCCACGATTTCCATTTCTTTGGAGTAACCGTTGGTTACGCCCTCGATCATATTGGAAATCAGCGTGCGGGTAAGGCCGTGCAAAGAGCGAGCTTCCCGGGATTCCACTTCCCGCTCCACTAGGATTTTGCCGTCCTCTTCCCGAATCTTCAGCGGCCCGGTAAAAGTGCGTTCCAGCTGACCTTTGGGGCCTTTAACTGAAACGTTCAGACCGTCGATCTTTACTTCTACTCCGGAGGGTAGGGAGATCGGATTCTTGCCAATACGTGACATCCTTATTCCCCCTTACCAGATGTAGGCTAGGACTTCCCCGCCTACACCCTTGTCTTGTGCCTGACGGTCAGTCATAAGACCGGAGGAGGTGGACAAAATCGCCACCCCGAGGCCTCCCATGACCTTGGGCAATTGAGTAGATTTTACGTATTTACGCAGACCCGGTTTGGAAACCCGCTTGCAACCGGTGATTGCCCGTTCGCGCTTGCTTCCATACTTGAGGGTCAAAGTGAGGGTCTTGCCCACGCGGGCATCACTGACTTCACTTTTGGCAATATAGCCTTCGGTTTCGAGAATCTTGGCGATTCCCGCCTTCATTTTCGATGAAGGCATAGACACTTTGTCCAGATGCGCCGCATTGGCGTTACGCAGACGTGTCAGCATGTCTGCGATGGGATCTGTCATAGTCATTTTGGGGTTCTAACCCTTCCTCGCTGCGGTTTCTGTTTCAGACCTGCAACGTAGTAGTTTTACCAACTGCTCTTAGTGACGCCCGGAAGTTCGCCCCGCAGAGCGAGCTCACGTAGGCAGACACGGCAAAGTCCGAACTTGCGATATACCGAATGAGGACGGCCACACCGGTTGCACCGGGTGTAGGCACGCACCTTGAACTTCGGCTTACGCTTCGCTTTATTCTTAAGCGCCGTTTTCGCCATTAACGTTCCTCCTTAAACGGGAAGCCCAGCGCGCGCAGAAGTGCACGGCCTTCTTCATCACTGTTAGCAGTGGTGACCAGGGTAATATCCATGCCCCGTACGCGATCGATCGAGTCCTGATCGATTTCGTGGAACATGGCCTGTTCGGTTAAACCGAAAGTGTAGTTCCCGCGGCCATCGAACTGTTTGGGGCTTAGTCCCCTAAAGTCACGGATACGCGGCAGAGCGGTCGAGATCAGCCGATCTACGAACTCCCACATCCGGTCTCCGCGGATGGTCACATGGGCACCAATCGGCTGGCCGGCACGCAGTTTGAACTGCGCGATGGATTTGCGTGCCTTAGTGACTACCGGTTTTTGTCCGGTAATCGCGGTCAGGTCACGAATCGCGCCCTCCATTAGTTTGGAGTCATGCGAGGCTTCACCTACACCCATATTCACAACCACTTTTTCGAGGCCGGGAATCTGGTTGATGTTCTTGTATCCGAACTCTTTTTCTAAGGAGCTACGGATTTCTTCCTGGTAGCGCACCTTTAGGCGCGGAGCCACAGTTTTTGCTTCAGCCATTAGATGTCCTCCCCGGAACGCTTCGCGTAACGCACCCGAACCGTACGTAGACGGCCGCCACGTTCTGCCTGTTCCTCACGGAACCCAACTCGCGTAGGCTTCTTAGTCTTGGGGTCAACCAGGGCCACGTTGGAAACGTGAATCGGTGCCTCGCGGTATTCGATACCGCCAGTTACCTGTCCCTGCTGGTTTTGCCCCTGGCGAGAGTGGTGGGTACGAATGTTTACGCCCTCGACCAGTACCCGGTCACTGGAGCGGTATACCTCTAGTACCCGACCTTGCTTGCCCTTGTCCCCCGGTTTGAGGGCGGGCAGGCCTTTTTCGGCGCGACGTTCGTTGCGCTTTGCCAGTTTCTTTTCGTCACTGGTGCGGCCTGCAATGACCTCTACCAGGTCGCCTTTCTTTATTTTCGCTCCCATTTACAGCACCTCCGGAGCCAGAGAGATAATGCGCATGAATTTCTTGTCACGCAGTTCCCGGCCGATGGGGCCGAAGATACGCGTGCCACGCGGTTCTCCACTAGGCTGCAAAATAACTGCGGCGTTTTCATCAAAGCGGATGTAGGAACCATCCTGGCGGCGACGCTCTTTGCGAGTGCGCACGATTACCGCTTTAACAACTTCGCCTTTCTTGACATTGCCGCCGGGAATAGCGTCTTTTACAGTGGCAACGATGGTGTCACCGATACCTGCAAAGCGCCGCCCGGAGCCGCCCAACACGCGAATGCAAAGCAGTTCCTTTGCGCCCGTGTTGTCGGCGACCTTCAGTCGCGACTCTTGTTGAATCATCGTGTTCTCCTAAAACTGGGCGCAAAGCACCCCTTAGGTTGTTTCTTCCTGTTGCCCGGCGAGGCCGGCTCCCCAGTTGGCCACGAAAGTGGCAGACTCAAAATGCTCTGCTTTTGCAGGTCACCAGGTCTCTGCCGTGACTTTCCAGGGCGGAACGCAACCCCTTCAGCTTAGTGCAAAGGTGCAGGCAAATGAAAGTTCGCGTCCCTATTTGTGCTGTAAGTTTCCTCACCCGCCCGGGCGGAGTCCCTTCCTCTTCTATAAAAACTCCGGCAGGGACGAGGGCTTGTTAGATCATAGTTACTCGCAACACAACGACACTTGGAGCTATCCCTGTTGCGCTACCTTTGGTTTCTTTTAGAGCCGGTAAATGCTTCGGCGATGCCCGAGGTCAATCGCGTATATAGTTAGTTGCTGACTGCGAATATCGCAGATCACACGGTAATCTCCTACTCGATAGCGCCATAATCCTTGGAGGTTTCCGGTCAGCGCTTTGCCCCGACTGCGGGGGTTTTGTAACTGCGCGATTTCTTCTAAAGCACGCACAATATCGCGCGCAGGCTTACGGTCTAACTTCTTGAGGGCTTTGCGAGCACGGGCGCTTAGCTCAATCTTCCAGACCAAGTTCCGCCTTCACTTCCTCAAGGGAGTAAGTTTTCGCTTTACCGGCGCGAATTTCTTCGACTTCGTTTAGTAAGGTGTACTCATAGAGCAACTGGTCAATGGAGGATTCAATAGCCTCACGAAGATAATACGACTTTGAGCGTCCAGTTAGGCGCGATAACTTATCAAGCTTTTCTGCAGTCGTATCGCTCATGCGAACCGAAGTAGCGACCATTATTACCCCCCTCCTTCCGCCAGCATAGCAAAATGACTACAAGTAGTCACCCCTTATTTTCCAGCTCATACCGAGGTAGCGTCCGGATTGGTTCTTATCTAAGCTACGCCCAGAGTACGCAGTCGCCTAGTTGTTTTCGGCTTTTACTAGGCGGGTTACTATTTGGCTGCGGCCAGAAAAGTTGGGGGTAATGATTGCCGCGTCCCATCTTTCCCGGTGCCGGGAAATTGCGGATAACTTGCTGCTGGGAACAGTTTCTACGGTTGCTAGCTGGTAGCGGTATTCGTGTCCGGAAATATCGGTAAACACTACTTCGGAGCCATCAGGCAAATCTTTGAGAGACGCAAACTGTCGATTGTCCGCGCTATCGGCAATCACCAGGTTGCCGCTGGCGGGATTGCCCCCATAGATGCTCGGGATTTTTGCCGCCGCCACCGGATCCCCGCCCGCGATAATCGGCCAGCTACGGTTCAGGTCAGGAATCTGCAGGATTCCGGTGACCTCATACCCAGACAGATTCGCCGTCTCCAGGTAGGGGCTGGCACTGTCCGGGGCAGAGGTATCGGCAGTACCGCCCTGCCCCTTACCAGCCGCTTTCCCCGAGGACGCCCCGGATTCTTTCGCATTTTCCGGGGTTTGGGTAGCGATTACTCCCACCTGGCGGGAACTGGGGATAACCTCCTGGGTTTTAGTCAGGAGGCCATCTATTTCGCTATCACCGGTACGCCCCTGCCACCAGGAGTACCCCAGCAGCGCCACCAGCAGCAAGCTCAGCGCGATGCAAATGACTTGTATCCACCGCACCCAGCGAGCCCGGCGGGTTTTACCCGCGGCGGCGATACCGCATCCAGCCATATACTGCTGCCCCACAAATCATTAGACCGAACAGGGTGAAGGGCAGGGTACCGACGCCTCCCGCCTTCGGCAGTTCGTAGGGCTGATAGTTCTTGACCGTGACCGGATGCTCGGCACTGCCTGGCTGTTCACCAGCCACGCCGGGAGCCGGCTTTTGGAATAGCTGTCCGTTCCAGGTGGCGGTGTAGTTGTCGGGAGTTTTCAGTTCCTTTACGAAGTATTCCGCCTCACTTAAGTCCGGGAACCTAACTTTGCCGTTGTCAGTAGTCTTAACTACGCGCGACAGGTAATAGGTCTTCTCCCCTTGCGTTACCGTCTTAGCACTGTCAGCTAGGTCTGCGAGGCCAGCCTCCTGCAGCTTGTCGGCGCTGATCTGCTGGGACTGATCCGGGGAGTACAACCCGAATACCGCTCCAGCAAGCCCGTTTGTGCAGGCACCATCTTCACCGCAGTTATCTCCATCTGCTTTAAACAGGTTGATTTCCCACTTGCTGCGGATGTTAATACCGGTAACGGTAAGGTTTTCACCAGAGTTATAGCTAAAGGAATATTCTCCCTGGTGTTCAACCGGGTTCTCAGTGCTGCCCGTGGCCACCTGGTACTTAGAGAACTTCGTTCCATCGGTGGGAGGTAGCTCTGCCAGGGTGTAGCGTTCCCCGTTCTTCCACGTCCAGGTTCCCGAGGGACTGGCGGGTTTACCTGCCAGGGCGGTCAGGGAAATCTTTTCCGAGGACGAGGCGCCTTTGGCTACCGGTACCTTCACCTCAATATAGGAGCGGCCAGCTTTCTTGAGGTTTTCGATCAAGGTTTTCTCGGTCATTTCTTCGGGGGTGAGTTTTTCCCCGGTGTAGACCACGAAGTTATATACCGTTGCCTTGCTTAGTTTCAACGGTTCCTTATTTTCGTCTTGTACCTGCTTTAGCAATTGCATTTCGGCTGGTACTTTCACCCCAACTTTGAGCGGGATGGCCTCTAAGTCCAAGTCTCCGGCTCCGGGTGCACGGTAGTTGTAGCCGAAAGTGTTCCAGGCAATGTCGCCCGGCTTGGGGTTTGCCCCACCGGCGATCTTGGCGTCAAAGCGTACCCGCAGGGAGGCGCCTCCCTTGAGGATATCGGTGCTGTCCTTCAAATTAACGCGCAGAGAACGGGAACTTGCCTTTCGTTCAGTTCCCCAATCGCTAGTGGCACTACCGTTCCAATCTTTTTCGGTGAACCCGATAGCTTTATCGGAGTATTCCACCGTGTATTTACTGGGATCTACTGCTGTCCAGGTTCCATTCGCGTCCTTAACCTCTACCGTCAGATTGGGCTCATCCGCAAAACCTACCTTAAACTGTGATCCCCGCTCGGGGGCACCCGTAAAGGTGTAGTTATCGTTAGTCTGGGGCAGGTTATCGATCAGGGTGATACGCGGTATGGCGTCATCCGTATTGTTCTTCACCTCTAAGGTATAGGTGAATAATGAGCTTTGACCGGGCAGCGAAATATAGTTCTTCTCGTCCGTGGAAGTAACTTTGTTATCCGGCTTCGCCTTTTCTTCTACGCTCTTTATTGAGGAGGTATAGGCATCTTGGGCAATCGGCACAAACGCGTCAGCCTGTACGCTGGGGAGATTAGTCTTGTTCTCGCTAGCACACACGTAACTAATATCATTACTCTTCCAGCAATAATAGGGATTAACCGTAGAATCCGGCTGTCCGGCACTATTCTTGTTCGTACCTGTAGTAGTCGATAGCACCAAATCTTGGGTGGCGTTAGAGCCATGTTTGAGAGCGCGCTGATCGAAAGATTCGCCAATCGGAGTCACGTAGGCGTTGTTGAACACCATCCGATAATCACCGTTTTGCTTCGGATTCTTGCTAGAAAGCTGCAAGGTGGCGGTGCCTTCTGGCATTAGGGGATTGCCTGGAACTGCATAGCCCTGCCCGGGAGCCTTTTTCCCATCGGTACCGGGAACAGCCCGCACGTTAAGCTGCAGCTTGTCCTCGTTTAAAGTGAGGGACACGTGGAACACGGTTCTTCCCCCCAACACCGCCAAAGGCTGACCATTAACTTCCAAAGAGGTCGTGCTATTGAAATAAGCAGGATTCTTGTATGTTACAGTCACGCTCTGCGGTTTACCCTTCGCGTCATATTTCCAAGACTCATCGTCAAATTTGAGCAGTTGGTAGCGTGAACCGCCCCCGTCTGCCTGCTTTGGAGGATGCGAAACGTAGGTAACTGTCCCGGTAAAGACATAGTTGGGATCCAGACGGTCGCTGATTACATAGTCGGTGATCGGTTGCTTTCCGTCATTGTGGGCGGTTACTTCCCAAGTTAAAGTATCCGGGTATCCGGCGGCCTTGGGATCTTTAGTAGTGGTACCAGCCGCGTTCTTTTTAGCGACTAACTTCTTTGAGACTCCCGGCAAGATTGCTCCGCGAGTCAGATCCACTTGGGAAGATAGCCACTGGGTATTATCGTCTCCACCAACAAAACCCTTTTGGTTAGCGTTGTTGGTGTCAATTATCTGGCGATCCCCGTCATTTGCTGGTGCCTGCCCTAGGGGCTTTGAGGTAATCTCAATGTCGGGATTGACTTGTATTTTTTGCCCCTGCTGATTGTCATAGGGCATAGCGATCTGGTTACGACTTAAATCCTCAGTTTTGATTTTTTCGCCGACTGCTACCAGGTAGCTATACCCTACGGTTTCCCCGGGGTTCAAATAGTATTTATCCCGCTCGGCGTCATATCCCAGATTGGAACCTGCCTTAGAGTTATCCAGGCGGAAAGTTACATGGCGCGGGTTTTGCGCATCTACTATCGCCTGTAAAGAGGCTACTTTGGGTTTTTCTCCCGGGAAATCCACGGGAGTGTTTTCGGCACTGGATCGCCACATCTTCCGTACCGGTAACGTGCCTCCGCGAGCAGTATCCCCGGGAAAAACACCGTCATAATAGGTGTCGTCCCAGCTGTCCACCTGGATACCGATCCCTTCTGGTGCCGGTTTACCCGTATTAGGATCGTTACGAGTGGTGCAGATCTTTTTATCTCCATCTTGGTGGCACTGATTATTTTTCAAATTTGATTGATCATCAATGCCGGCGATGAAATGGAAGCCTTTAGGCAAGATATCTTGAATGTCATTAATATACAGGCGCGACTCGCCATCGTTATGCAAAACGTTGTAATAACGCACATACCTATAGTTCTTGGCACGATCGTCTTCCGCAGAGTTCGAGTATACGACCCTGCCGCTGGCGGTGTCATCTGGTCGCAGCACGGTGTAATCCTCTGTTGAGCTGCTGCTACCTTCGCCACCCCACGAATATATGGTTTTGGTTTCTACCTTGTAGGTTTCTTTCGCAACTACCCCGGTGTCAGCTACGCCTTTTTGCAGGGTAGCTCCCGCTTTTCCGCCCAGGTAGTGGCTTACCGAATAGGAGTCATTCTTTACATGCCAAGTGTTAAATAGGGTGTCTGACTGGTATTTCTTGCGATAGTTATCCCAGTCGGCTCCCTCAGGTAGCTGCCAGGTTACATACATATATACCGAGCCGGATACTTCCAGTTGCAGATCCTGATCCCAAACAAGGTATTGCTGGGTGTCACTGGAAGAGGCATCGGCCGGGTTCGTATCGGTAATCTTCCAGTTCTTGAGGTCGCCGGCAGTGACCTTTAGCCCGTTTTGCCCCTCTGGAATCTCCAGGGATAACTGGTCTTTGGTCCAGGGTTTACCCGGCAAACTGGGGGGCAGCGCATCATATATGTCCTTGCCAGTTACTATAAAAGGATCATCCCCAAACACTGACAGAGCCAGGCGATAGGTAACCTTCTTCCCGGCATTCAGGGGGCTTTGGCTTAGTAAAGAGTCTTCATCAAAAGTAGCGCCCCGCTTGGTGACTATCCGCTTGTCTGCCCCCAGCTTGGAGATACTCATCTCGGTCTTATCGGTAATGCTGTATTTCGGCGACTCGACTCCCCCAATATTTAGCGCATCGGGGTGCCCGTCTTTAACCTTGGTATATCCGGTCTTTTCCGGATCGGTGAGGGTCAGGTAGTCCACGCTAACCTTAGACGGGTTGGCAAAATCTTGGCTGGCCATATACCAATAGGTCGAGGTGGCGATACCCGCCCCGTTATCAAGTTTCTTCACTTCGATGCGGTCGGCAATGAAGTCTTTGCTTGAAGAGGAATCGCCTACCTTTTCGGTAGCACTGAAATGAACATTTTTATAAGTCCCTGGTTTATCTAACAGGTAATAATCTTGTCCGTCATAGTTGTATTTCTTCAGCCCTTGCAGATCCGGGTTAGTTGCGTTATCCCCTTTAACTGGCACTAACAGTACTTGCGCTCCCGAGAGCTTATCGGTAAAGGGCAGGGCGTTATATTCGGCTTTCCCGCCTTTACGTTCTAGGGAGAGTTGATATTTAACCACGGTTCCCACTGGAATTGGCTTTCCGTTTTGTTCTACCTTCTCATTTTTCACATAGGCGGCTTTTTTAACCTCGAAAGAGTTGACCGTAGTTACCGTATCTGGAACGTCTTGATCGTTCAGATTCACTTTGTTAGTGGTTTGCTGCTCGGTAAAATCTTTCCCGGCCATAAAGTCATCTTTAACGGTCGCCCTTACCACGTGTTTAATGCTGTCTCCACCGTAAATCACGTGGTTCGGTACTTCCCAAGCCACTTGATAGCGAGTAGCTTGCACTACTATCAAGTCTTTTAGGGCATCCTGCAAGGCGGCCGCAGTGCTATCAACTGTCTTAGTCGCTCCCGCCTGGGTAATCGCTATCTTCCCATCGGCTTGTTTCTCTAGTTTCAAATCTGCGGGCTTAGCCTTAGCGCAATCTAGATGCACCTGCCCCGTACCCTCTTTACCGCTGGTAGTGGTGTGTTTTGCGGGTACATAGTTTTCACAGATCTGGGCGCCGGTGATGTTAATCGTGAGGCCATCCCCGTCCTCACTAAACATTTTGGCCATTTGCGCGGGGGCAAGGTAGTAGGCTTCGGGCAGGTGATCGGCAATAATGCCTTCGTCATCCTTACCTTCTTTAATCTTCCAGGGGCCAGATCCCTTGTTAGTGGCAGTAATCGTAAAGTCAATGGGGTCGCCCCGATAGAAGCTTTGCCCTTTTCCGCCTTCGTGGGTCTTAGTTACCTCGGGAACCGGGCCTTGCATGGTCACCGGGTTGGTGACTGCTGCCTTAGATGAAGCGCGATCAGTGTGGGTGTACTCGGTGGTTGCCGCAAACTCATTGTGCAAATTGTAGGTTTGATTCGGCTTTGGATCCTTCACCAGCAAGAAGTTGTCACCAAACCGAATTTTTACATTTCGATCAACCAGATTTGGTTTATTCTGTCTTGCCCCCACATCGTAGGTAATTTTTAGAGTGCGCTTCGCAGGATCGAACTGGTAACTAAGGGAACTTAGGTAAATATTGGAACCGCGCAGGGCGAATAACGGGACTGTTTCACCATTATTATCAATATTTAAGGTTATATATTGGCCGTTGCTATCTTTGTCCCCTGGTCTGATTGTCCACCCTGGGATCTGGGTATACCAATCGCGAATTGAGCCAGTGTTCCCCACCTTCTTTAGGTATTCGGGGTTAAACTCCACCCCTTCGGGCAGGGTGAAAGTATCTACATAGGTAGAATCAACAGCGGGATCCTGACCAACTTTGGCTTTGGGCATTCCCTCGGTGGTTACCGGGGTATTGCGGAAAGTGTAACGCAGGTTCTTAATATAATAGTTTCCGCTTTGCTGGTCATAGGCAATACTGGGGTCAGTCGCCGATCCCCAAACCACGTCTGGTATCGGTTTATCCAACCAATCAAGCGGGTCTTTGTTGAGCAGCTCTTTCTTAGCTTCATATTTTTGCCGAATAGTATCCCAAGTATTTTCCTGTACCTGGCAGCTGGGTTCTTGGCCTTTCTTGCCCAGTGCTGCTTTGTCCTCGGGAGTAAGTTCCTCGATCCAAACTTTCAGATCCCCACCGGCGGAAGTGGGAGAATCATGCTTGGCTTTCACCGGGAGTGTGAATGCATCCCCAATTTCAGAACCGGCAATCTCGATGTAATAGTAGCCAGCTACCGCTTTACCGTCATCATCTTGCACCTGATTAAAGGTGTAGGGGTTCTTATCCCCCTCCGCCTGATAGTAGGTCTTGCCTACCTCCAGTTTGGTGTCAGCTTCCCCGCCCAAAACATAGCCGGGAGCGGCAGGGGGTTTTTTGGCGGTAAAGCGGAAATAGACCCGATAAACTTTCGCTTTAGCGGCTGCCGTGTTGGAGATCCCGATGTTTTGGCTAAAGGCTTCCCCAGTCCAACGCTGGCTAACGTTCTCCGAGGTAATCGCCTCGGCCTTTTCAGTCTCGGGATTATCTTCGCCGGGCTGGGTATTTACTATCGCTACCTTTCCATCGCCGGCCTTTAACAGTTCAGTAGTTACCGTACCGGGTTCAACCTGGCAGGAGGTCGGCGCCCGCATCGGCCGCGAAACGTTAGTTGCCCCCAGATTATTGGCCTCTTTAATGCCTAAAGAGTAGGAAGGAATCGCCAGTAACAGCGTGGTTACCAGGAAAGAAAGCGCCGCCAGGATAGCTAGCAGCCGAGTGCGGTCTTTATAGAGTTGATTAAACACTATTTCGCCTCCCTATCTGCGCGGTTTTGCTTAGAATTGGTCGCGCTCTCCGATTTGAAATCACTGCTGCCTGCCGTCGCTACTTGCCGACGCCGCGCAGCAATTCCGCCTGCCCCTAAAACCATCAGCAAGGGGGCTAGCCATAAGTAATTTAGATTCGCGCCCGTCTTTGATAACGGAGGACGCTTGGGGGGATTTTTGGGAACTAAAGTATTGGTAACTGTGAAAGCCTGGCCAATCTTTTCGTAGCTAACCGTGTAGGGGCTGTTTCCCAGCTGTTCGGCTACCGCCCAACGGTGTCCCTCACTGTCCTCCCAACGGTAAGTCCAGTTATTTGCGTTGTTTAGCTCGATGGTTTGGAATAGTTTTTCGTCCCGCAAAATCTGTATTTTTACTGCTTTAGGACGCGCGGTTTGGTTGCCGCCGTCCTGCCAATGTTTAACCACCTGGTATTGCGCCGGCTTGGGCAGTACTTTTTCTAGCTTCGCCACTGCGTTTACGTCGTATTGCAGTTTTCCGTCAACTAGGCTCGGCACAGTAACTAGCGAGGGATTAAAAACATAGGTTTCCCCGCTGGCACCCGCATTGGTAAAGGGATCCGCCAGCAACAGATACACCCCTACCTTCAGGTTATTAAAGGTGGCTTTCCCATTGCTATCCGAGGTCGCCGTCGCCTCTGGCGCTACCTGATCGGCCTGGATATGGTTAGCGAGGTTGCCCGCGAAGTCCGCCCATTTACTGGCGTCCACGCTACCCGCGGGAATCGCTCCGCTTTTATCTTGGAATTCATTCCACTTTAAAGCTTGTAAATACTGCTGATAGGCCGGCAGGGCGGGGAAATGCCGCTTCACCTCGGCTATCCGATAGGCGGAGACTTTCACCCCCGCTAAAGGTGCGCCCTCGTAGTGAAAATCGAGAGTGATAGTGCCTTTTGCATTTTGATCAATCTTTTCTAGATTTACTAAATCTAAAGAGGTAGTGCCGGAGGATGCACTGGTTTCGCCACCAGTGCCTGAGGGATCAGCCGGGGGTGCAGCGTGCGCGGCGGCGGGAGCGAGCATCCCGATTCCCAGCAGCGTGGCCAAAAGCGTCGCAGCCAGCGTCCCTAATAAGCGGTTGAAACTAATTGCTTTGCTCATAGTGTTTCCGTCTTTCCTCCCGCTTGATTTCGGCGACGCCGCAGGTGCGTTACGGTTATCGCCACAATGATTCCTAACACTGGCACCGAGATGGCTAGCGAAACCATCACCGGATCCATAGCGACCGCATCGGCGGCCACATAGCCGGCGTACCCTCCATAGGGAACCCGGTGACCGCGTACCAGCAGCCGGTGGGTGTTAATCGCATAGGGCGTGCAGGTTACTAAAGTCGCGTAGTCTTGCCCAGGAATAATTTTTAGATTCGATAGTTCTTTGGGTTCGACTACCCGGATTTGGTCAACTTGATAAGCCAGGTCACGATCTAGTACGTGTAACACGAAACGATCGCCCTCCTCTAGCTCGTCAAGATTGGTGAATAGTTTGGCACTGGGCAATCCCCGGTGCCCAGACAAAATCGTGTGGGTGCCGGCTCCGCCGGTAGGTAGCGAACTGCCGGGCACATGCCCTGCCCCTACCTGCAGTACCGAGTCCTCGGTGGTGTGGTAGATGGGTAGATCTACCCCCAGTTTTTCGATTTCGATATGCCCCATCATCCCGGTTTTCCCGATATCAAGTAAGGAAAGGTATCGCTGCATTTGCGAGTGGGACAGATGGTAGCGCGCCGGGTTGGACAGCAGTTCCCGGTTATAGGCTTCGGCCTCATCCCAGGTCTGCTGGATTTCTCCGGGGCGCATCTTATTTACGGTTTGGGTATATTCCGCGATTGCGCGGCCTTGTTGCAGGGTGTTCCAGTAATTACTGATAGTGGGGTAAAAGAACACCAACATGCCGCCCAGGAATACTGCGATAAAGGCAAGATCGGGGATTCGTGACCGCTTAGCGCCCGGCGCGTCGGTTGCTTGGCCGGATGCGGAGGCCGAGTCCTGGCGGCGCGAAGTTCCCTGATCATCCAGGTTCTGTTCTTTGGGGTCAGAATCGGATTTTAGGTGCCGTTGATCCAGGTCATCAGCGGCCGAAGCCACTTGCTGATTTACCGGGAGCGGTTGCACTTATTGTTCCTTTCCTAGCCCTGACGGGGAGCCTTGGATGGGTTACGCACTAAAAAATGGAATTGGCGCTGGTCGTGTGACCAGAGAAAAGATTCTCTGGTCACACGACCATGCTTGCCTTCATGATCGGATGATTATGCTATTTAGCTGTTTTGCTTGCGCCGCCAGACGAATGCGCCTGCCGCGCCGGCCATAACTAGCAAACCAACTACCGTAAAGATGGCAGTACCGATACCGCCGGTTTCAGGCAGAGTGGAACCGGAGGTGTTAGTAATGTTCATCTCGACTTTACCGGTGGGAATATCACCATCGGCAGCCTGTCCTTTACCGGGGGTGATGGTCAGAGACTCGATCTTGCCTTTACCATCATCGCCCACAGTCAGGCTGGCAGCGATAACGAACTTGAAGTAGGCATCGTCCCCTGTCGGCAGGTTGTAGCCCGCAGGAGCCTTGATCTCTTTCAAGTAGTAGGTGTCGGCATCCAGACCAGCGATATTGAAGACGCCACCTTCGGGGGTGGTGATTACCGTGCCCGCGTCGCCGTCAACCCACTTAACAATCTTGTTATCCTTGATCTCGGCGCTCTTGGTCTTGTCGGAGTTGTACAGACGGAACTGCGCATCCTTTAGCTTGGTTTCGGGATTAGCAGAGTCAACCTTGGTGGTATCCAGCTGGTAGGTGAAAGCCCAAACTTCGTCTTCCGGGGTTTCTCCCAAGCCATCACCATCGGTAACGTCCTTTTGATAAACAACCAAGGACTTGTTGGGGTTACCCTTACCACCAATCACGGCCTGTTCGTTAACCTTCGCGGTGTATTCCACGGTGACTTCCGAGCTTGCGGTTAGGTCAACGCCCGCGGCTTTCGCAGTGGCTTTCAGATCGGTGAACATAATTTCGATCTGCTTACCGCCGTTGTATTCAGCGCCGTGGGTATCATCGGTGATATCAGTGACGTTTACCGTATCCGGAGTTATTTTTTTATCTCCGATTTTTACGGTGAGATCTGTAGCGTCAAAGCCCTCCCGCAAAGTAAAGCCCTTAGAAATGAAGTCTTTAAAACCATATTTATAGGTAGTGAAGTCCGCAATGTTGCTGGGCATAGTACCGGTCAGTTTGAAGGGAGCTTCCTGTCCCACATCGAGATCAGCGGTATCGCCCCATTTATCAGTGGAGTCTTCCTTAATCTTCTTAGTAGAAGTAGGAACCGAGCCCTTAGCCTCAACGTTGACAGTACAACCCGCGACCTTCAGAATCGGGGAAGTGAGCGCTGCAGCCTTATTATCGGTATCTTTCACCAGGTAGTAGCCGTGATCGGCTTCGCCCAAGGTCGCTTTGTAGGAGAAAGGAGCAGCCTCACCAGATTTGGTAAAGGTTTTTGCAGTCCCCGTAACATGCTTCGTGGCGATCTTGGAGAACGCGATAACCTTGGAGCTCTCCAGCTTCGATAGCTTCTCTGCTAACTGCGGAGCAGTAGTTACCGCCTTCAGCTCGTCAATGGTGCTGGTTTTTAGCTCAGCCAGCAGGGCAGCAGAATCAATCCCGGTGCCCCATTTAATATCGGTTAGTTTTCCGCCGGAAACATTACCATCAAATAGTTGATAAGCGCCGTAAGTATGGTCGCCTTCTTGTGCGGTAATAGTAATTTCCGGGGCGCAGGTCTTATCAAGGTTTTTGCCGGCAGGACGCAGAGGAGATGCCGACGCTAACTGGGCAAAGGACAGCGACAACGCTGCAATCATGCCCAGTAGCAGGAAGAGGCCAGCAAAAAGTCTACTGAACCCCCCCCCACGTGAATAATTTCTAATAGGAGTGCCCATTATTCCTCACTTCCCGTGCTTTCTGCACTTAAAATTATCAAACAGGGACACAGCTGCATTAACCCTCTTAAATTAAAGCAACATGAACATGGTATCAGTTTAATATTTTTTTCGCATAGGAACCGAAGTCCCATTTGCCTGCCTCCCGCAATCTGCCAGGCTACGCTGAACACGAATCAACTCTTGCAAGTAACTGTCGGGCGGTAAACTAAGAAATTCCTGCCCTCAGCAGCCTGAAATGCTTAGGTTTTAGGGGAGCTTAGAAGGGGCAGCAGTAAAGATGCCATACCATTACAGAAACAAGCGCTAAAGTACACTAAGAGGCAGCAAAGCAAGCGGAGGTATTTAATGGGCGATTTTCAACCCGCTTCTGGCCTGCCAAAACGCTCTGAACGCCGGAAACGTAGCGAAACTAGCGACATCGTTTCCTCCTACCTTAAAATCCCGACCGAGAACCCAGAGGAGAATCAAAGAGAGCCGCTGATAGAGGCAGAACCCCCAGCCAAACCCCGGCATTTTGAGCCGCGTCGCGCCCTTAAGGAGGATCCCCGCAAGCTCTCAGATAGCGAGACTGCGGCGGTGAATCATAGCCGGAAGGGGCAGGAAAATAGCGAGGAAAAGGAATTATCGCCCGCTCCTCGTCCTCCTCAGGAAGATAAAGCCTCCCCGCAGACTGAGGCTAAGTCGACTGCTGCAAACCTGGTTCAGAGCGAAAAAATCGCCAACGCCACCTCTAAAATAAAAACCCAATGGGAAAAGCTGCGTGCCCGCCCCGCCTTTCGGCTGCTGGTGCGGATAGCGGAAGTGATTATCGTAGTGAGCGCAGTCGGGATTCTGGTTGCGACGTTCTTTATGTCGGTGCTGCAGATCCGGGGGGAGTCCATGACCCCTACCCTGCGAGATGGGGATTTGGTGGTCGCCAGCCGCCACTCCAGCTTCCAAAGCGGAGATATTATCGCTTTTTACTACAACAACAAGGTGCTACTGAAACGGGTAATCGGGCAACCCGGTGACTGGATAGATATGCGCGAGGACGGCACTATCGTGGTCAACAAGAAACCCTTACGCGAAAACTATGTCAAGGGCAGCAAAATCGGGAAAAGCGATATTAAATTCCCTTACCAAGTTCCCGAACACCGCTACTTCGTGCTGGGCGATCACCGCTCCATTTCACTTGATTCCCGCACCAAAGCCATCGGTACCGTCTCCGAAGATCAGGTTGTTGGTAAAGCCATGCTAATCGTCTGGCCCCTATCCCACTTCAGCGGGGTACATTAGGGGTTCTGATCCAAAGACTGCCCGGCAAAAGAAACACAAAATATTACTTAGCCCCGAAATAGCCCTTGGGGGCGTGCTTTAGGAATTGAAAAACCCCGTCACCGCTGGATTGCAACGAGGCCGGGGTTTGGCGCGTTCAAACTAAATGAGGCACCGAAAAACTTTCGCGCTCAAAATATGTAAGGTACGCCGCGTGGTTGACCTCAACCAAAAATGGCCATAAAATATCTACCAGATGCTCTGGCCGTTGACGCTCCGCTTATAAGGATGACGCCGATGACCAGAGCTTTATTTCAACATACAAAAGGAAAACCATGAACACTCGAAGCCGGAGAAATATCGAGCCAAAACCAAGCAAGCCTCAGATTGCGCGCCGTCCCATCGTCACCGCTATCCTCATAGACGGTGGTTTCTACAGAAAACGTTCCTACGCCCTGTTCGGTGATAAAACCTCCAAACAAAGAGCCGATGAATTACTCGAATACTGCCGCAGGCACATCCTAAAATCCCAATCCAGCTTGTATCGAATCTTCTACTACGATTGTCCGCCATCAGAAAAAGTCCTGTATCACCCCTTGCTACAGCAGCAGATTAATCTAGCGAAGAGCGATCAATTCAAGTGGACGAACGAGTTCTTTAAACATCTGCTCAAGAAAAGAAAAGTCGCGCTACGCCGAGGGGAAGAACTAGAGACACAGCAAGGCTATGTTCTAAAGCAAGATCCACTAAAAAAACTTCTAGCCGGAACAATCAAGCTCCAAGATTTGTGTGAAAGCGATTTTCACCTTGACATTACACAAAAAGGCGTTGATATGCGGCTTGGTTTAGATATTTCAACCCTCGCTGAACGAAACCTAGTGAACCAAATTGTGATGATTTCTGGAGATTCCGACTTCGTACCGGCAGCAAAATATGCACGTAGAGCCGGGATTGATTTCATCCTCGATCCAATGTGGGCAAAAATAACCGATTCGTTAAGCGAACACATTGACGGAATTCGCGAATGTGTACTCCAACCGCCAGATAATCTCAACGATCCACTTCACGTGAATAATCTTCGGCAACAAAATGCTGATATTCAAGATGAAGAAGATCTTTAAATTTCCAGTTAGTGTAATTTCAACACCCAATATAGTTAGCTGAACATAATCACCATTTGGGACTAAAAGGCTCCAGGGTGTTTAGATTATGTTTTGTGCACCCTAGTGCGCCCGATTGCAGATTAATTTATCAGCCCGAAATTCGTTTATCGAAATCTGGATACCTACCCTCTAAGTTGAGACGGTGTACTAACGCCTTGATAACATTGAGATGAGGAAGGGGAGGTGATTAGATGTCTAATTCTGAGGAACTTGTCGCCTTGGTAGCTCTCCTGCGTTATGGATCATTCCAAACTTCGCAGATGGCATTGAGACAACGATTAATCGACGGTGATTCTCCCAGCCTAATTCTTGCCGAAGATCCCGATTCTGAGCTTATCTACAATAGAGCTGTCAGCGATGTCGATCAGTGGATCACCAGTGGTGAACGCCCACTATCCTGGCTAGACAGTGATTACCCCCAGCAACTGCGTGAGGTTCATGACTTCCCCCCCGTGATTTTCGTGCGCGGTAAACTTGCTCAGCCAGATAATGGCATATGCATAGTTGGCTCACGCAAAGCCGGTCAAGCCGCACTCGAAGCAGCAGCACAAATCGCACACCTCATTGTCGATAAAAACTGGACTGTTGTCAGCGGCCTGGCTGAAGGAATAGACACTGCCGCACATGTAGAAACCTTGAAACTTGGCGGGCGAACGGTTGCGGTAATCGGTAACGGCATCAATTATTACTATCCCCCCCAGAACCGGGGGCTTCAACACGCAATCGAAGATCGCGGGTTAGTTATTTCCCAGTTCTGGCCGGGCACTTCCCCAAAGAAGTACTCCTTCCCGATGCGTAATGCCGTAATGTCGGCATATGCGAGCGCCACCATCATCGTCTCAGCAAAAGAAAACTCAGGAACCCGACACCAAGCAAAGCAAGCCGCAGCTCACGGTCGCCCGCTGGTTGTCTCCCGCGCCGTATATGAGAACACTACCTGGGCACGCAAGCTCGTTGACGATCCCAATGTTCTAGCACGCGTTGCATATAGTGCCGAGGAATCAGTCTCCCTCGCAACGGAAATGGCTACCTTCACCATTTCTGACCTCACCTTATTGTAGGAACCTTATGGTTGGTCAAACTCTCGATCAGCGGCTAATGGCTCTTATTGGCCTCCATGCGAGAACCGTCCGGAGAGAATCCACCTTCCCTACTGGAGCATTAATTCCACAAGTGAGGGTGTGCTCGGTCTGCTGTGGCCCGGTGGAACCAAAGTATTCACGCTGCTACCCATGCAATGAGAGAACTAAACAATTCGGGGATGAGTTGGCCGATATTGTTGTCCCATTAAGCTACACGGTACGCGACCACCAGGATTTGCAACAGTTTTATTTAGACTTGCACCAGTATAAATCTAGACGGCCTTCAATCGTTGCTCAGCAGCGCCTCAAGGCGCTGCTGTACCTTTTCCGATTGCATCACCAAAAATGCTTAGAAAACAAGATCGGTCAACCGGTTAATAGTGTTATCGCAGTGCCGTCTGGTCGGAACCGAGCCAGTCATCCCTTGCCCACTATCGCAAAGCTACTCTCCCATCCGGTATCCGGCCTTTCCGAGCCAGAGCTATTAACCGCTAAATTTGTAGGATCACCACGGGAGGAGAGAGCACAAGGGACTAACCCTAGCGACTTCGCTATTAACGGTTCTCTATCAGGTCACGTTGTAATCGTTGAAGACACTTGGGTGCAAGGACATAATGCCCAAGGACTTGCGATACAAGCACGCCAGAGCGGCGCAGATAAAGTCAGCATTGTCGTCCTCGCCCGAATGCTTGCCTACACCTACCCGCTAACAAAAACCATGGTGGATTGCTGGGGAAAAACCGAACACTTCGATCCCGCCATATGTCCAGTCACCGGGCAACAGCAGCAACTCTAATAAGCGCCCTTAACGTCACGATCTGGCCTGCCACTTAGAACCCCAAGAATTTTACCGACCCTTACGGGGCAGGGACGCCCGCTACGCGGGGAAAACCTGCAGCACAATCACCGCCGCCTCTAACCCTGAAAACTGAACAAAAAGCCGTCCAACTTTCGGGGTTCAGTGCATTCATGCCACCAGTTAGGCGGCATATTTTCTTGGACATAACTATTAAGATTTAACGGCAGCAGCAAGCACCCATAGCCAGGGTGAAAACTCATGGGTTTCACTACGACCTATCACACTCAGGCCGAAGTATCAGGGTGCACTAGTTGCACCCTGATAACACCAGTGCTATGACTTCCTTCACACGTCTATTATGCTGCCCTAACCTGTCCTAGCCAGGTGGCAAGCCCGGTTGCTTTTTCGGCACCATCGGGAACCCGTATTTTACTGCCCGGACCGCGCTCACCGACTACTAGCCGCATCCATTCCTCCCCTTGTTTTGGCATTACACCCATACCGCCCAATAGTCGATCTCCTTTTACCTTTTGGTACCGGTGCGCTGGCTTATTCGCTACCGCTATTTGCACTACCCTTAGCGTGCCTGACCACGCCAACGGGGCAGACGTGCCGCTTTCTATTAAACCAGCACCAATGATGGCTCGACCTGTGGCAATATATGCATTCCCATACGTGAAACCGTGATTGATCCCTTGAAACCGACAACCCAGGCTTGTGAGATCTCAAGTAAACCCGCGTTTTGTAGTCATAGCTCAAAAAGAGGCTAAGGCCAAGCAAGAAGCCAGCTCGAAGCAGGAAAGTGGCACAGCAGGCTCAATCTGCCGGGCAAGTCGACGCGGCCGCGTAAAGCGGGGCGGATACAACCAGCAAGCCCCGCAAAACTACCAGCCACCAGCACCCGCGCCTGCGCCGCAACCTCAAACCGGAGGCGGCAGTAGCGGATACCAACTCCAACCCTACGAAAAGTATTTTGATAAAAACGACGTGAATGCAGACGGTACCATCACCGGCGGCGGTGACGAGGACGGAAACGTCTGGCACGACTGGTAAAAAATAGTTATTTAGTAGTTTCTATTAGGGAGCCAGGGCGTAATGCTTGCGTCCTGGCTTCTTTTTGTTTGCCGGGGCTTCTTTATAGATACGGGAACGTGCTGGGTTTCCACTAACTCCTTATTGATACAAAAAGCTGTGCCCCCCGGCCATTTGGCCGGGGGGCACAAACCAGTAAGGAACAGTGCCTTGCCGCGATCCCTGGAATCTATAAGTAGATAGAAGGAGTAACAGTGAACACTGGTACTAAGAAACGAAGCGCAATCATTGCGCTACTAGTCCTAATAATAGGGCTAGTTATCCCACTAACCATCTCCCCGGTCGCGCAAGCTCAAATGCCAACCCGCGAAAAGATAAAAGGCTATTTCACTGGCATTGAATTTATAGCAGCCAAAGCCCCAATACTGCACTTACCTGCAGTAATAACACGCTTTTTAACGCCATAGCCGCCGCGCCCTACATAGGAAGTAGCAGACGCGGGATCATCGACAAGATAATCCCGCATCCGCCAGGCAAGGCAAACCGCCTTACCTCAAACCACTACCCCACGGAGGGACGATCAATATGCTTAAGGCATACAACAATGACAACAATGTGATTAAAGCAGATGAATGGAGCAGACAAGGAAAACCACAAATCCACTGCATGGGATTCTTGTCAAGCGGAAAACCCTGTAATCAAACGTTGATAGCGAAATCCTATAAACGGAGCAACAAGAAAGCCCCCCATTTTGCCCATTTTCCCGGCCATGGGAACGATTGTGATCAGGGCATGGGATTCTACGGATTAGCTCCGAACTATTTAGGAAAACAGGGAGACAACAGCTGCGATACCTGGTATAAGAATGATGGGAACACTCCTTTGGAGTTGATACTTCCTGGCAGCTCACCTTGCAAAACTCGAAACCAACCCGTTTTGAGAACAGATGAAAATACAAATACGAATACTAGGGTCTCTTATGGGGGCGGGAGCGGAAAACCTGCCGGAGTAGCAGAAATCACGCAACTCCAACTACTCAAAAGACAACTGTACCAACCTGCGCCCGACGAAACCGTTGTCTATCAAGGGCGCATCTGCCCAATCATCCCAGTGAATGGCAAAAACAAATCCAAAGAAGAGTTTAAACAACACGAACTGGCATTCTTTTATGGAAAAGTTAATGCAGTAGGCCTTTCCGATCATAATAATCTGTTCATCCGTTTCGAGAACAGCGACCTGTCCATAATGCTGCGCGAAGAAGACCAAGAACGCGCGAGTAATCAAGATAGTTTTAGGAAACTCAAAGGACGAGTATGCGCAATCTTTGGAATACCCCTCAAAAACAAAGGAAGGTACGGATGGCGAGTTATTCCTTATCTCGAACCCAGTGAAATACATTTTACCGCCCTGCCAGTAGGTATTGACTTTGGATATTCCTGGTAGAAACAGGGTTACTTAGCATTTGAGGGAACTTTCAACCCGCAATGCAACAATTGGAAAAGTAAGGTTTCACTTGAAAATACCAGCACCTTTAACGGACAATGAAAGTGGTCTTTCTTAGGAAGGGCTTCCAGGAGCCGGGGGTTGTCCCCCGGCATTTCCTTAATCCAGGAACCCTATTTATCGCGGTAATGGGAGCCGCACTGCCAAATTTCGAGTTGAGAGTTCTTGATTCTAAATACGATTCGATTTTTCTCATCGATGCGGACACTCCAGAAACCCGATAAAACACCCTTCAGCGGTTCAGGCTTTCCGATGCAGTCGTACCCGTTACGCTTAATATCCGTGATAAGTCGATTTATTCGACGTAACGTCTTTTTGTCGCGAGTCTGCCAAGTGAGGTAATCCTCCCAGCCCTCCTCGCTCCACACAATTCGCATGATTTTATTCTTCAATCAGATCATGCGGAACCAGCTGTTTCCTGCCTGCTTCGACCTCGTCAATCGCCTTCTTGAGACGGGAAAGATTCTCTTCAGAGTAAAAGGGGTCAGCCGAAACCTCAAACGGTATCCGGCGCTCACGACCAACTTTTTTAGCAAAAATCGTGAACGCCGCACTCATGGACAACCCAAGTTCCCGGCAAGCGCTTTCCATCAGACGTTTATCGTCTGCCTTTAGTTTGAAATTGACGTTAACGGTGTTAGTAGCCATCTGCATCCACCCCTTTCTCTAAGCTATTCTAAGCATAAATAAATAAATCGAAAAGAGTTTTACTTGCATATTTCTGGTATTTTAATTATCTAACCTAGCTTGGACGGTGCGTAGCAATTGGGAAAACCGGGCTAAAGCCCCCTCGGACATTAGTCCGAAAAACCCCGTCACCGCGGAATCGCAACCAGGAAGGGGAATTCAGCTTTCACCTGAGAGATGAACTCCCCAATCCCGCAACTTCGCAGCGCAGCTACTTACCGTCTGTGCGCAGATTTGCGTCTACGGCTAAGCAGTAACGCACCAGCGGTGCTGAGGGAAGCGAGAAGTGCTAACGCGGCCAGCCCCACAGAACCGGTATTAGATAATGCCGGTTTCTTCCCTGCCGTTGCCGGAGCGCTCTGACCCGGTTTAGGCGAGGAAGCGTCCTCACCCGCAGGTTTAGTTCCCGGTTTACCGGTACCAGGGTTAGGGGTGGTTCCCGGAGTATCTCCACCTGGTTTCGTACCAGGTTCAGTAGGATCAGTACCTGGTTGCTCCTCAGCCTTTACTATCACTTTCACCGTGATTTCTTCGCTGCTGCCGTCCTCATAAGTAACCGTGATGGTTCCCTTGATTTTACCGACTGTGTCCGTGCTCGGTGCCGGCGCTTTCCAGGCGAACTTCACTTTATCTAAATCGGTAGGCATCTGACCGGGAATATCCGGGAACTTAACCACATCTTTAGGCAGCGGAAGAGTATCTCCCACGGTCAAGGAAATCGGGTCGACGAACGGGTTGTACCGTTCTTTGTCGCTCACGCGGGTAAACCTAAATTCCCACGAGGACGTAGCGGAAGGTTTAAGGCTATAACCGTCCTTTGCCCTGGCGGTGACGGTAACCGCAACCGGAGCGTTCACATCAGCCTGATTGGGACCGACATTTACCTTTCCGGTGACTACTTTTCCGTCTACCAGGTATTCAACGCCCTCTACCTCAGGCAAGGTGTAGCTGCCGATATATTCATTCCCGCCTTGAGCAAAGTCTTCATCTAGACTACTGGGGGCTTTCGGGGTCACATATGCAGTGAAAGTCCAGGTACCAGTGACGGTTTCGTCTTTAGCAATATTAGTGATGGTCTTAGGTTCCCAGCCCTTGAAGTCATAGATCCCCTTATCGGTGACCACTTGCTTCTTCCCTGGTTGAGCCAAGGTCACCGTGCTACCAGCAGCAATATCGGTTTGCGGGGTTGGTAGCAGCTTTTGCACGTCCTCGGGGAGGGCGTCGAAATCGTTAAAGCGGTAAGTGACCGTGTAGGTCTTGGGCGCGTCTTTATAAATGTTGGTAGCAAACTGATTGGTGTTAGTTTTATACGCTAAGAAAATTGCGCTCTTTAACTGTTCCACCTTTGTTTTCGTGGGCAGTTTGCTGTACCAGCCAGATGGGAGCAGGTGATTATTTTTGAGGTCGTCCTCCACAGCAGCATCCATCAACTCTTTAAGTTGAGCGTAAGTGGTAATCTGCTGGGTCTTTCCCTCCCAATTAATAGTGATTGGTTTTAGGGTATCTTTCTTAGCGATCCGCTCGGCATATTGAGCTTTTTTGAAAGCAGCCATAGTGGGGTAAGTACCGCCACTCACCTTCGAAATAATCACGTCGTCGCTAAACTGAGTATTTTGCGCAACGTTGCCTGGTTTTAGCTGATTAGACAGGTAGGGAACCATACCTTCGTAGTAGCCGTATGCCGCAAGCATTTCCCAGCTTAGGCGCTTAGTATGGATATCTCCGCTCATCCCATTGGGATTATGGGGCGCTCCATAAATCGGGGTAAATAGGGGAATCGCGTAGTAGCCGTTATATTTAGCAGTCCCGGTTACCTTTTGCCCCTCAACCATGAATCGGTAGGCAACCGCGTTCATATCTACCAGGTCGTTGATTGTTTTAAGATTTTTTGCCTCATCGACAGTGATATTGTCAAACTTTTCGTCTCTGCCGGACAAAGTGGCTTTATTGAACAGCTTTGCTTTGGTGGCATCGTCTTTGGATAAAGCTACCTCAGCTTCTAGAAAATCTAGGGTATAGATTAAATCCATCTGGTTGCCGTAATAGGTTTTCAAATCATCGGCTGTCTGGAAACGATCAGGGGTTTTATTGCCGTAAGGGTTTTGATCGCTGCGATCAAAAATCTGGTTGAGGTCAAAGTTTGCCCCTTTATCAGTGGGATCGTTCTGATGCCAAGGCTCGAACACGCCCCGGGTAATCAGTTCGGCACTCGCCCCGGAACGCTGACCATATCCCGCAAAATGAACTTGATTCGCCATTTGGTGCGTGTGTTCGTGAGCATAGGTAGTCAGCCCGCGATCATCTAGACCATTGGCTAACCAGTAGTGAATCTGTCCGCTATTAATGTCGGCCACTCCATCTGCCTGCGTGAAAGTAAAATAGTAGCCTAACGGTGTCATAAACTCTTTAACTCCGCTGGCAACCCCCGCACCCTGTTTAGGTGACCAACGCTTTTGAGCAGAAACCTCATTCGGATTCTTAATCTGCTGGTTGTCCCATACGCGGCGGTTACCTACCAGTTGGGCGCGTTTATCCTCTTTCGCTAGGCGATACCAAAAATCCAAATAGTCGGCTTGGCGCTCAGCAGCATATTCGACTTTGTTTTCAAAAGCTTCTAGTTCTGCATGATAGGCATCTGGATCAGCGTCTTTGAGCGCGCGATTTACATAGGTATCGGTCAGACCATACATGATGGATTCGACTGTCGAAGCCACATACAGAGAGTTTTCTGACACGTTCAATAGGGCAAGCAGCTCTGCCTGACCGTTGGGTTCCCCCTTGAGCTTATCGAATACCCGATAGGGAGCAGTAGGGTTTGCCTTTGACTTCTTTTCAAAAACTACTGCTTTAGAGGTTTTCCAAAACCAATCGGCAGGTTTTTGACCGGTCTTAGTCACCTGGTCATTGAGGAAAGTCCCTAAATCGGTTTGGTCAGCTATCTTCCCACCTAAAACAGCTTGAAACAGTTTAGGAGTAGACAACATTTTGCGCTGGTCGGCGCTCTGCTGCCCAATAGCTTTGACTACATCCAGAGGAGCGTATTCTTTCCCGAAAGCATTATTTTCCGTCATCAGCTGGCGGGCTACCGTCGCGCCCTCTTTTATGTTGAAACCATAGTTACGTTGCAGATAGGCAGCGCCAATCAGGAAACCAGCAGTATCGTTTTTAATCGCGTTCACATAGTAGGCGGCGTCTTTAGTCTTCCCGGCAGCAGCTACCTGGGAATCTGCTTTTATCATTAGCGGGAGGATTGTTGGTAAATCCTTTTTGATTTGGTTAAATGCGCCCTCCATATCGGAAGCGAGTAAGTATTCTTCTTGTAGCGCCTGGAGTACTACCTCGTCCGGGACATCGTTAAGGGTAGGGTATTTATCTTTATTGTCCTTCCAAATCGCAACTTTTTTGTTTAGTTTCTCGGCTGCCGTGAAACTGGTCTTTGCTAGTTTGTCCCTGATGGCTTTGTCGCGAAAATCAACTTGCTGGAGGTCAGCGAGAACCTGCTGCCCTACTTGCTGAACCTGTTGATCCCCTAAAGCGTCTGCGGCATAAGCACGGGAAACATTCACCGAACCCGCGATGGTGAGGGTTAAGGCGGTTGCTAAGGCTAAAGCCAATAGTTTAGCTACGCTCTGCGCGAGCTTTCCACGGAATAGAACAGAATAATCCCTCATGTTTCCCCAATACTGTTCGACGTGACAATTTCAATCCATAAAGACTTTTTTACTTACGCAAGTATCCCCTAGCTACCTTGGGTGATGCAATAAATTGATGGACAAAAACCTAAAACTGTTAAAAACAGCTCACTGCCATGGATCTGAGCATTAAACAGTTTCTGGCATTAGGGCTAATACCCCAGATCACCACCCAATAATCACAGTCAAGCAAAAGGAAATTGGAAAAACCCCGTCACCGCTGGATCACAACGAGGACGGGGTTTGGCGCGCTCGACAGGATTCGAACCTGCAACCTTCTGATCCGTAGTCAGATGCTCTATCCGTTGAGCCACGAGCGCATTTGCCGTTGCCTTAGCAACTACCCCAGTTTAAGACAGAGCCAATAAGCCCTCCAAATTAACGACAGCTTATTTAATGTGATTCACACCCCGGCTCACTCCGAGGAAAGCTACGCGTGAGGTCTGGGTTTTTCCTCCCGCCCAAGAATTTGGAAAAGGTAGCGACGTTTTCCAAATTCTTATGCCCACCGCACCCACTCGGATAAAACCTAGGCTCCACGCTCGCTGGTACCGGTATCGCATCCGTAAGGGTTACACGCAGAACAGGAGTCTCGCGAGATACACAATGAGCGTGCAGGGGTGGGCGCGGGGGAGAAGTTTTTCCTCCTGCCCAAAAATTTGGAAAACGTAGCGACGTTTTCCAAATTTTGCGCCCACCTAGCCTGCTCGGATAAAACTTCTCCGAGGCAAAATCCGCCCCTGCGCGGCACTTTTAAGCGACTAATACCGGCAAACTAATCGGTAACGAACTGCATGAACAGCTCGTTTAGGGACTGGGCGTCCTCATCGGTTTTGCAGATAACCAAGATAGTATCGTCACCGGCAATGCAGCCGAGCACCGCATCAAACCAGGCCATATCGATCGCGCCCGCGAGTAGCTGCGCTCCTGCCGCGGGGGTGCGCAGCACGACCTGGTTATGTACCACTGCGGACGATACCAGCAGGTCTTGGCACCATTTAGCTAACTTTTCATTACCGGGGTCTTCTTGTCCTCGCCGCACTCGTACCGGATAGGGTTCGGGCAGCATGTAGATAGTTTTCCCGCTGGTAGCACGCACTTTGGTGGCACGTAACGCTAAAAGATCCCGCGACAGGGTGGCCTGGGTAGTGGGGATTCCCCGTTCAGCCAAGTGGCTCAGCAGTTGCGACTGACTGGATATTTCCTGTTGACTGAGGATTTCGCGAATCGCTTCCTCGCGCGCGGCCTTAGTGGTCGGTACGGTTGCCATGCTCCTATCTTCTCATTACATCCGCTCGGGAGCAGTAACTCCGCAAAGATCCAAACCATTTTCCAGCACTTGCCGCACGGCCTCATTCAGGTGCCGGCGCGCTACGTGCGCGGCGGTTATTTCTTCACCGGAGCGAGGAATCACGCGGCACTGGTTGTACCAGGTGTGGTAGCCGGCCGCTAGTTTCTCTAGGTAGCGAGGTATCCGATGGGGTTCGCGTTCTTCCGCGGCCAGTTTGAGCTCTGCCGGGTATTGCGCCAAAACTCCGAGCAAATCCTTATCGGCCTGGCTAGAAAGTGCAGAGGCCTCATATTCACCAGTGGCTTTCACTCCGGCTTCATCGGCGTTACGGCCTACTGAACAGGTGCGGGCATGAGCATATTGCACATAGTAAACCGGGTTTTCATTGGTGTGGGAGCGCAGCAAATTCAGGTCAATATCGACAGTGGAATCCATCGATACTCGCACCAACGAATAGCGGGCAGCATCGACTCCTACCGCCTCTACCAGGTCATCTAGAGTAATCACCGTGCCGGCGCGTTTCGACATTTTTACTTCCACGCCGTTTTCTTTTAGATTCACCATCTGCCCGATAATGATCTCTAGGCTCTCCCCCGGGTTACCCCCGAAGGCCGCGCACATGGCATACATCCGGTCGATATATCCGTGGTGGTCAGCCCCCAGAATCAAAATTTCGTGGGTGGCTCCCCGGCGCTGTTTGTCCCGATAGTAGGCAATATCGGCTGCGAAATAGGCGGGATCGCCATCCGATTTCAAGATCACCCGGTCTTTATCGTCCCCGTATTTAGTGGACTTTAGCCAGGTGGCGCCGTCTTGCTCATAGATTACGCCGCGGGAACGCAGCTCTTCGATCGCGTCAGTGACTGCCCCGGAAGTGTGCAGCTCGTCCTCGTGGAAGAAAACATCAAAATCAGCGCGGAAATCATGTAAACAATCTTTGATCTCGCCAAACATCAAGGTGGTGCCGGCTTCCCGGAAGTATTCTTCCGCCTGCGCTTCCGGCAGCTCCGCTAGTTGCACGCCCTCTGCTTTAGCGCGCTCAGCCACTTTAGTGGCAATATCGAGGACGTACTGCCCGCCGTAACCATCCTCGGGCACCTCTTTGCCCTGCCAGCGCGCCAGAAGCGATTTGGCGAAGCGGGTGATCTGGGCGCCGTGGTCATTGAAATAGTATTCGCGAGTAACTTTTGCCCCGCTGGCCGCCAGGATCCGGCTGAGGGTGTCGCCGACGGCTGCCCAGCGTCCTCCCCCTAAATGGATGGGGCCGGTGGGGTTGGCGGATACATACTCTACGTTGATGTTTTGCCCGCTCAAGGCGTCGCAGTGTCCGTATTGTTTACCGGCCTGCAAAATCGTGGAAACTAGTGCCCCGGCCGCGGCTGCTCCCAGCCAGATATTTACGAATCCCGGCCCGGCCACCTCGGTTTTCGAGACGCCTGCTACCTGGTCAAGCTGGGCGGTAATTATGGTGGCGAGGTCGCGCGGAGCCATACCTGCTTTCTTTGCCAGCTGCATAGCCACGTTAGTTGACCAATCGCCGTTATCGCGTGAACGGGGACGCTCAACTTTCACGGTTTCCGGGATAACATCCGGGTCTAAACCGATTTCGTCTGCCTGGGTGACAAGAATCTGGCGGATTAGGGCACTTAGTTCTTCTGGAGTCATGCTTTAAGCCTAGACTGCCAGGCGTATTTCTCGCCAAATCTGGCGAGCTAGCCCACAATGGTAGCCAGCTGGCACAATGGGGGTATGAGTGAGCAGGTTTACCACAAGGTTGATAATCGCCATCCCGAGGCTCTGGAGCTTGAAGAACTAGGGCTAAAGTGGCTGGCAGAGCCGATGGATAAAGGCGGGGCGCACGTAGCACGGGTTGCGGCTTCTGGTCGCGGGTTTTTAGACACCGAACTAATCCCCTCTACCGCTATCACCAGCGAGGCGGCGCGGGCTTTCGGGGCAGCACTAGCGATTACCCACGCGGGCGGAGCCGATTGGTACGGGCAGCCCCCTCTAGGCTATTCCGGCCCCGGCTACATGGGTCGCTCCCGCCTAGAATTAATTTATGAGGACGCCGGGCAAAACTGGGGTGAGTTTTTCGCTGATCACCGGATTATGCCGAACCTGCCGCCCGCTCTCGATAATGGTTCGATCGATCCGGCCGGAGCTGCAGTTTTAGAGCGGCTGGCAGAGCGGTTGCGGGACGGAATCTTCGACGTTCCCCAACCGGCTCTCGTAAAAACTATGGCCGCCAGGATCCACGGTGACCTGTGGACCGGGAACGTAATGTGGGCGCCCTCGGGAGCTTTAAAGCGTTTTCCTGCCCTGGCAGGGCGAGGCGCTACCCCCGATCAAGCCCTGCCTTCAGTGGTGGGGGTGTTGATTGACCCGGCTCCTTCCGGCGGACACGCGGAGACTGATTTGGCGGCGCTGGGAGTATTCGGACAGCCCTATCTGGAGGAGATCTATCAGGGCTACGACCAGGTCTCTCCCCTGGCTTCCGGGTGGCAAGAACGTATCGGTTTGCATCAAATCCACATGTTGGCGGTACACGCTAACCTGTTCGGAGGATCTTACGGCCCCCATACTGTGCAGCTAGCTAGCCAATATCTGTAAAACTGGAGAGCGCCGCGGCGTGTCCGGCGGATTTTTTTTGCTTACCGAAAAACGCGGGGACGATTTCGGGCGCGATCTTTGCGTAGCTGGCAAACGGGTTAGGCTAGTTTCATGAATCACATTGTTGCCTTAGTTATGGGAGTGCTACTGCTAGCCGGTTCTGCCTGGATACGTCACGGCAGTGCGAGGGCGCGTTTTTGGATACCGAAGAAAAAGAAAGATATTTCTCGCTCCGGCATTCTGATTCTGGATGAACGGTGGGTATTAGTGTTCCTGCCGGCACTGGGGTTATTTTTCTTGGCGATCGGAGCCACGCTTCCCGCAAACGCCACGCCGAAACCTGTCAACTACCTGCTACTGACAATCTGTCTAGTCAGCGCATTTATCGGCCTGGTGGGGATTATTTGGGGATTAACCAACCTGTATTACCCGGAGGGGCTGCGGCCAGCTTGGCTGCGCGCCTACTATCGCCAGCTAGGATTTGCGCCTTCCCGAGGTACTCGCCTGGCACCGGCCTGGTATCGCGAGCAGCTGCAGGATGATAGTTTCGAGGATCCGCGCGAGAATCCAAAAGACCAAGACCGGATAATTACGAGCGAGCAAAAACCGAAAAAATCTCGTCCCAGCCAGCAGAATCGCAAGAAACGGCGTCCCCGGTAAAACCGCTGACTGCGGCCGGTAGTTAGATGACGGTAGCTAAATCAAAACCAAATTGACATCCAGAAAACATCCAGAAAACATCCAGAGTGGGAACAGTTGCTGGTGTCAATATGGGGACACAATAGATAAGAGGAGATCGAGATTCATGACTAATAGCAATGATTCGACCCAACCCCAAAACGGTAGTAATCCGATTGACGACTGGGAAATGGACGATTGGCAAAGCGCCGGCTGGCCCGGCGAAATCCCAGAACCTAGCGGCGACAGTTTTCCGCCGCAGGATTCCGGGAACGCCGGCAGCTTTTACGCTAGCGAGGCCGAGGAGGCGCGTCCCGAATTGACCGGCAGGATCACCGATATTCAACCTGGCACCCCAGCTGTTAGCGGCGAGGCGACCTCCTCGTTCAGAGGGATCAGTCCCCAAACAGATCAGGCTTTCTCCCCTGGGCAGACTGCTTCTGAGGATCACTCCTCCCCTTACAGCTTCGGGATTAACGACTCATCTCCCTCGCAAACCACCAGTTCCTTCGCTAATGACTTTGGCAGGCAACCGGCGGCAGATACTGCTGATTACCCCTACTCCCCCTCACCCCAGGGATCATTTTTACCCCCCGAACAGCCCGCTTGGGAACCATCCCCCATGCCGGCTAAACGCAAAGATAAAACTAAGCGGGGCCCCGGCTGGCTGGCAACTATCGCGATTGCGCTGGCAGCTGCCCTGTGTGTATGGCTGCTGCCTTCCGATTGGGGTTCACGTACTACCTCTCTGGGTAAATCTCCGGTGAAAGTGGCGACCGAGGCTCCGGTCACCCAAGCCAGCGCCAAGAACACCAACTGGGAGGCAGTAGCTAAAGCAGTCCAGCCCTCAGTGGTAGCTATCCAGGTAGCTTCCGGTAATTCTGGAGAGACCGGATCCGGGGTGATTTTTGATGAAGCCGGACATGTGATTACCAACTACCACGTAGTAGCCTCCGCGATTTCGGGCAACGCAAAAGTCCAGATCGAGCTATTTAACGGGAAAATCTATGACGCCAAAGTGCTAGGATCCGACGCTTCTACCGATTTGGCGGTACTAGAGTTCGTGAGTCCTCCCAAGGATTTACAGATGGCAGCGCTCGGTAGTTCCACCGGTTTGCGGGTAGCTCAGCCGGTAGCGGCCATTGGTTCTCCGCTAGGACTAGAAAACACCGTTACTACCGGAATTATTTCTGCCCTCGACCGTCCAGTAGTAGTCAACCAATCATCAGAATCAGAAGGTTCGGGGATACAGATTCCTGGCCTGAATGACCGTTCTGGTGCTGGCCAGCAGGTAGTTACTAACGCTATCCAAGTCGATGCCGCGATCAACCCCGGTAACTCTGGCGGCCCCCTTTTCGATGCCTCCGGGAAGGTTATTGGGATCACTTCCTCGATTGCCTCCCTAGGATCCTCCAGTGGCGGTCAGGCGGGCTCGATTGGGATTGGTTTCGCGATTCCGGTGAATCTAGTTCGTAACGTTGCCGACCAGATCATTACTTCCGGAAAAGTTACTCACGCGATGTTGGGAGTCACGATTGACACCGCGGTTGCCAAGATCGGGGGCGAGTCCCGGATGGGAGCGCGGGTTTCCACGGTAGTTCGCGGCTCGGGCGCTGATCGCGCCGGCTTAAAGGAAGGCGATTTGATTACCAAGATCGATGACTTCCAGGTGGGATCCGGAGTGGCGCTGACTGGCTATGTGCGCTGGTACAACCCCGGAGACAAAGTGAAACTCACGGTACTACGCCAAGATGGCACCCATGAGATTGAAGCCGAACTGGGAGCACAAACTAGCGATAGGAAGTTTAGACGCTAGCTAATGATATAAGTTGAGCCCGCCGGGTTTCCGGCGGGCTCAACTTATATCTAGAACTCTAGGAGAAGATGGAGCGGAAGAATCCGCCGAACCAAGAGAATACTCGCACAAAAAATACCCGCACTTTCACTACGAAGCTATCGGAGTCATCGCCTTGCTCATCCGGCTGGGTAGTCGGCTCTGGTACCGCAGTAGGCGGCTCATCCGGAAGCGGAGCCTCCGTAAAGGTAGGTTCCGGGGTAGTAGGTTCTACGCTCGGCTGCGGATCCGTGGTGGGCTCGGGAGCCGGAGTAGTTGGATCCGGGGTTAGCTGGGGTTCCTCAGTAGTTGGATCCGGGGTTGGCTGCGCAGTTTCACTGGGAACCTCCGGCTGAGTCGGTTCGCTCGTAGGTTCGCTGGTGGGCTCTTTGCTGGGCTCAGGAACAGCGGTAGTCGGATCCTCGCTGGGTTCAGCAGTTTCACTAGGATCTGGATCCGTGGTCGGCTCGGGTGCCTCGGTTGTCGGATCCTCGCTGGGCTGAGGTGCCTCCGTAGTGGGATCCGGTGTCGGTTCAGCCGGTTCCGATCCCGCCGGGTATCCGAGATGCTTTTCCAAACCCTGCAATGCCAAGGCAACGTCAGCATCACTAATCGGGTTATTGAAGTCTTTAACTCCCGCCATGCCGGCGGCCATTAAATCACCCTTACAAGTATGGTCAACCCCCAAAAGATGCCCCAGCTCATGGGCAACCGTAGACACCTGGGTAAGCCAACCGCTACGATCTAAACGCAGATACAGCAGCCGCTGCGCGGCATAAGCGGTACCAATCGCTTTGCCTTCAGAATAAGGAGAGTCAATTACCCGCACCGGGCGATCAGCCATCGAGTCCACAAACTTAAATTTGACTTTCCCGCCGCTGCGCTCGGTCCACATCTTGGTGGCCGCCTCAATCGCCGGCCGGAACTTTGTGTCCCCCAAATACAGCGACAAAGTATAAGAATCAGCGCTGGTAGCCCCAATCAAAAAGGTATCCAGATTGCTGATCGGCTGTCCCTTTGCCACCTGATTATGCATTACCCGGCATTCGCGTACCGTAGGAGTGCGGTCCGCCGCCTGCACGTTCTGGCTCCCCGAGACTGCAAATAGTCCCCCCAGTGCCAGACCCGCCATCGTTAAGGTGGCTACCAAAATGTTCTTTTTTCGACTCATACTCATACTGAAATCTTACCAATCGGTAAGATTAAAGCAAGGTGATAATCTCATTTTTGTTGAGAACTTGGCCATAACTGGCTGTTGGTCTAGTTTTATACTCTAAACTCCCAGCTAAAAGCGGCGGGGGCTTGCCTGGCTGGTTTAGTCAGGCAAGCCCCCGGAAGGAACTCAACTATCTAGATTAGAGATTCAGACCAAAAGAGTCTTCGAAATTAATGCCCGCCAAGAAGTCGTCATCAATATCGGGAATCTTAAAGTCATCAGCAGACCAACCCATCTTGGCCATCGCTTCCTCAGTAGGCTCCACACTGGCATCACGGAACATCGACAGACCGGTACCAGCCGGAATCAGCTTACCGATAATCACGTTCTCCTTCAGGCCTACCAGCGGATCCTTCTTCGCCGCCATCGCGGCATCAGTTAGCACCTTCGTAGTCTCCTGGAAGGAAGCTGCCGACAACCAAGAATCGGTAGCCAGCGATGCCTTGGTAATCCCCATCAGTTCCGGACGAGCCGCAGCTGGCTCTCCGCCCTCGGAAACTACCTTGCGGTTAATCGAGCGGAACCGAATCGAATCCACCAAAGTACCCGGCAACAGGTCAGTGTCGCCCGACTTCAGCACAGTCACCCGCCGCAACATCTGGCGCACAATCACTTCAATATGCTTGGAGTGAATATCTACGCCCTGCGAACGGTAAACCTCTTGCACCTCATTGACCAGCTGTTTTTGGGTGGAGTTAACGCCCAAAATCCGCAGCACCTTCTTCGGATCTAGACGACCCTCAGTCAGCTGCTCGCCTACCTCTACATGGTCACCATCAGAAATAATCAGCTTCATCCGGCGCGGAGCGTCAATAATCAGATCATCTTGACCATCATCACGCACCACTACCAAATGGCGCGGTTCACCCGGTTCGTCAACTACCTTGACGCGCCCGGCGGCCTCGGTAATCAAAGCTTCACCCTTGGGGGTACGAGCCTCGAATAGCTCCTGTACACGCGGCAAACCCTGAGTAATATCCGCAGCACCCGCGGCACCACCGGTGTGGAAGGTACGCATCGTCAGCTGGGTACCGGGCTCCCCAATCGACTGGGCAGCAATAATCCCCACGGCCTCGCCAATATCAACCCGCTTACCGGTAGCCAGTGAACGTCCGTAACAAGACGCACAAGTGCCGGCTTCGGACTCGCAGGTCAAAACGGAACGCACCGGAATCTCGGTGACTCCCGCCTCGATCAAAACGTCAATCTCGGCGTCGCCCACATCGGTACCTTTAGCAAACACCAAGTTGCCGTCCTTATCGGTAACGTCCTTAGACAAGGTACGACCATAGGCGGTGGTCTCTACAATATCCAGCTTGTACACCTGGCCGTTTTCACCGACGTTACCAATGGGCAGTACCAGGCCGCGGCGAGTACCACAGTCCTGTTCGCGCACAATAACGTCCTGAGAAACGTCCACCAGACGACGAGTCAAATAACCCGAGTCTGCCGTACGCAACGCGGTATCGGCCAAACCTTTACGAGCACCGTGAGTAGCGATGAAGTATTCGAGCACCGACAGCCCGGAACGGTAGTTCGATTTAATCGGCTGCTCAATCAGCTTCTGCTTCGGGTCAGCCACCAGGCCACGCATACCGGAAATCTGCCGGATCTGATCCCAGTTACCACGAGCACCAGAAGAAACCATCCGGTTCACCTGGTTACGAGCCGGGAAGTTCTCCCGCATTGCCTCGGCAACTTTAGCCGTACATTCGGTCCACAAATCCACCAGTTCGTTATAGCGATCCTGGGCGGTAATCAAACCGAGATCGGCGTCCTCTTGAACCTGGGTAGCCTTTTCGTCGTACTCGGCTAGAATCTTCGCCTTAACCGGTGGTTCTACCACGTCAGCGAAACCGATAGTAGTACCCGACCAGGTTGCCCAGTGGAAACCGGTCTCTTTCAAAGCATCCAAAGAAGCTGCTACATTACCTTTGTCGTAACGCTCAGCCAAAGTGTTGACAATCCGGGATAGCCCCTTCTTGTCAACCAGCTCGTTTACGAACGGGTAAGAAACCGGCAGCGCCTCGTTAAAGAAGCAACGCCCAATGGAGGTTTCAAACTCTACCGGATCGCCCTCTTCGAAGCCTTCCGGAGCCTGCCAATCCTTGGGCGGGACTGTGCCCGGCTCAAAACGGATCAGCGCCTTAGCGTTAATATCCAGGCGATTCTGGTCATAAGCCATAATGGCTTCACCCAGCGAAGAGAACTTGGGGGTAACCGGGTTTCCGTCCTCATCGGTCGGAACCGGTAGCGACGGATCGGGATCCGAAGTCAAGTGGTAAATACCAATCACCATGTCCTGGGAAGGCATAGTAACCGGACGGCCATCAGCCGGCTTCAAAATGTTATTCGAAGACAGCATCAAAATCCGTGCCTCCGCTTGCGCTTCCGCTCCCAGCGGCAGGTGAACAGCCATCTGGTCACCATCGAAGTCCGCGTTGAACGCGCCACAAGCTAGCGGGTGCAACTGGATAGCTTTACCCTCAATCAGGATCGGCTCGAAAGCCTGAATACCGAGACGGTGCAAAGTAGGTGCACGGTTCAGCAACACCGGATGCTCGGTGATTACCTCATCGAGTACGTCCCACACCTGCGGACGCTGGCGTTCCACCATCCGTTTAGCGGCCTTAACGTTCTGGGCTTCCTGCCGCTCTACCAGCCGTTTCATTACGAACGGCTTGAACAGCTCCAAAGCCATCTGCTTAGGCAAACCGCACTGGTGCAGCCTGAGCTGCGGACCGACCACGATCACCGAACGACCAGAATAGTCAACCCGCTTACCCAGTAGGTTCTGACGGAAACGACCCTGCTTGCCCTTGAGCATATCGGACAGGGACTTCAGCGCGCGGTTACCCGGGCCAGTCACCGGACGTCCGCGCCGACCATTATCGAACAGGGCATCCACCGATTCCTGCAGCATCCGCTTTTCGTTATTCACGATGATCTGGGGAGCACCCAAATCCAGCAGCCGTTTTAAACGGTTATTACGGTTAATCACCCGGCGGTACAGATCGTTCAGATCCGAGGTCGCAAACCGGCCTCCGTCTAGCTGCACCATCGGACGCAGATCCGGAGGAATCACCGGGATGCGATCTAGCACCATCGAATCCGGTTTATTCCCGGTCTGCAAGAAAGCAGAAACCACTTTCAGTCGTTTCAGGGCGCGAGTCTTGCGCTGACCGGTTCCGGTCTCCACTTCCTCTTTCAGCTTTTCAGCCTCGGCCTCTAAGTCAAAGTCCTGCAAGCGCTTTTGGACTGCTTGCGCGCCCTTATCGCCCTTGAAGTAAATGCCATAGCGCATCTCCAAGTCGCGGTAAAGCCGCTCGTCGCCCTCTAGGTCACCTACCTGCAGTTCTTTGAAGCGGGTGAATACCTCGTCCCGGCGAGTCAGTTCGCGATCCAGTTTGCGCCGCATCTGAGTGACCTCTTTATCGGCGGCTTTGCGGATCTTTTCCTTTTCAGCGTTCTTAGCATCCTTGGCTTCTAAGGCCGCCAAATCTTTTTCCAGCTTCTCCTGGCGAGCCATGATTTGCGCCTCGAAGCGTTCAGACAAACGCTGTTTTTCCAGGCTGAGCTCGTTTTCTAGATTCGGTAGATCCTGGTGACGGGCGTCCTCGTCGACCTCAGTAATCATATAGGCCGCGAAATAAATGACCTTCTCCAGGTCTTTCGGCGCTAGATCCAGCAGGTACCCCAAACGGGAGGGCACGCCCTTGAAATACCAAATATGGGTAACCGGGGCAGCCAACTCAATATGCCCCATGCGTTCGCGGCGCACCTTAGAGCGAGTAACCTCTACCCCACAGCGTTCACAAACGATGCCCTTATAGCGCACCCGCTTGTATTTACCACAAGCACATTCCCAATCCCGGGTAGGACCGAAAATGCGTTCACAGAACAGGCCATCCTTTTCCGGCTTCAGGGTGCGGTAGTTAATAGTTTCCGGCTTCTTGACTTCCCCGAATGACCATTCAGCCACGCCCTCGGCGGTCGCCATGCCGATATGTAGTTGATCGAATTTATTTGCATCCATAATCGACTCTTACCTTCTCTTCCCTGCTGCCTAGATTTCTTCCAAAGAAACATTGGGGTTTGGCCGCGAACCAATATTGATCCCCAACTCTTCGCTGGCACGCTCAGCACCGTCATCGTCTTCAGCCAGGGACACCACATTATCTTCGGCGTCTAAGGCCTCCACATTCAGGCAGAGGGAGCGCATTTCTTGGATGAGGACGCGGAACGATTCCGGAATGCCCGGCTGGGGAATATCCTCGCCCTTAACAATCGCCTCATAGACCTTCACGCGACCGGTAATATCATCCGATTTCACGGTGAGCAGTTCCTGCAGCGAATAGGCGGCGCCGTAGGCCTCCATCGCCCAAACTTCCATTTCCCCGAAACGCTGCCCGCCGAACTGGGCTTTACCACCCAAAGGCTGCTGCGTAATCATCGAGTAAGGACCGGTGGAACGAGCGTGAATCTTGTCGTCTACCAGGTGGTGTAGCTTCAGCATGTACTTGTAGCCCACCGAAATCGGGTAGGGGAACGGTTCACCGCTGCGTCCATCAAATAGTTGCGCTTTACCGTCTTCGTTGATGAGGCGATCCCCATCCGCGTTCGGGCGGGTGCAACTGAGCAGACCGGTGAGCACGTCCTCTTCCACACCGTCGAATACCGGGGTGGCCACCTTTTGACCGGCGGGAGCTTGCAGGCCTTCCTTAGGTAGTTTCTCAATCCACTTGGCGCCTTCTTCTGCCAGCAGGGAAGTATCCCAACCCTGGTGAGCAATCCAGCCCAAGTGGAACTCCAGAACCTGACCGATGTTCATACGACCAGGCACACCCATGGGGTTCAAAATAATGTCAACCGGAGTGCCGTCCTCTAAGAAAGGCATATCTTCGATCGGCAGAATCTTGGAAACCACACCTTTATTACCGTGACGACCAGCCATTTTATCGCCAATGGTGATCTTGCGGCGCTGCGCGACATAGACGCGCACCATGTGTTTTACCCCGGGAGGTAGTTCGTCGTCTTCATCGTTAAACTCGCGAACCCCGATTACAATCCCGGTTTCGCCGTGCGGCACGCGCAGTGAAGTGTCTCGCACCTCGCGGGCTTTCTCACCGAAGATGGCGCGCAGTAGGCGCTCTTCACTGGTCAGCTCGGTTTCACCCTTCGGGGTTACTTTTCCGACCAAAATATCGCCAGCCTGTACCTCGGCACCGATACGGATAATACCGCGCTCGTCCAGGTCAGATAGGGCGTCCTCGGAAATATTAGGAATATCGCGAGTGATTTCTTCTAGCCCCAGCTTGGTTTCGCGGGCATCGATTTCGTGTTCTTCGATATGGATCGAAGTGAGCACGTCGTCTTGGACTACCCGGCGGGAAAGAATGATCGCGTCCTCGTAGTTGAGGCCTTCCCAAGACATGTAGGCAACCAGCAGGTTCTTACCCAAGGCCAGTTCGCCATGATCGGTTGCCGGGCCGTCAGCGATTAGGTCCCCGACCTCTACCCGGTCACCGGCAGCCACCCGTACATGCTGGTTGTAGCAGTTACCCGGGTTAGAGCGGTGGAACTTGTCCAGGTTATAGGTGAAGTAGGAGCCGTCATCGCACATGAGCTGTACATGCGCCGCATCGGCTTCCACCACTACCCCAGCGTGCTCGCTAACGATGGCTTCGCCCGCGTCCATAGCGGTGCGCCGTTCCATACCGGTACCCACTAGCGGAGCTTCGGTGGTCAGCAACGGAACTGCTTGGCGCTGCATGTTTGCCCCCATGAGGGCGCGGTTGGCGTCATCGTGTTCCAGGAACGGAATCAGGGCGGCGGCGACTGAAGTCATTTGCCGCGCCGAAACGTCCATGAAGTCTACTTCGTCGCGGTGCATTTCCTGGGGGTCTTCCCCGGCAATCCGGCACAGTACCAGCTCTTCGGCAAAAGAACCGTCATCGTTTAGGGGAGCTGAAGCCTGGGCGATATTGTAGCCGGCCTCTTCATCCGCGCTTAGGTAGTGAACTTCGTCGGTTACTTTCCCGTCTTTAACTACCCGATAGGGGGTTTCAATAAACCCGAAGGAGTTTAAGCGAGCATAGGTTGCCAGCGAGCCGATCAGACCAATGTTCGGGCCTTCCGGAGATTCGATCGGACACATCCGGCCATAGTGGGACGGGTGCACGTCACGAACTTCCATGCCCGCCCGGTCACGAGAAAGACCGCCCGGACCTAGCGCTGATAGACGCCGCTTGTGGGTTAGCCCCGAAAGCGGGTTGTTTTGATCCATAAACTGGGACAGCTGCGAAGTACCAAAGAACTCTTTGATCGCGGCCACTACCGGACGGATGTTAATCAGCGACTGCGGAGTGATTGCCTCCGCGTCCTGGGTGGTCATGCGTTCGCGTACCACGCGTTCCATCCGGGAAAGCCCGGTACGAATCTGGGCTTGGATTAGTTCACCAACTGCGCGAATCCGGCGGTTACCGAAATGGTCGATATCGTCGGTTTCTACCCGCACATCAATGATTTCGCCGTCCTCGTTGGTGGCCGACACCGTCTGGTCGCCTTTTTGCAGCGCCAATAGGTATTTGAAACCAGCGATAATATCGTCGAGCGTCAAAGTGGAGGCGTGGATATCACTGGTAAGACCCAGTTTCCGGTTGACCTTGTAGCGGCCAACTTTGGCCAGGTCATAGCGCTTGGGGTTGAAGTAGAAGCCTTCAATCAGGTTACGACCGGCTTCTGCGCTAGCCGGCTCTCCGGGGCGGATCTTGCGGTAAATATCTGCGCGGGCATCATCGGTGGACTGAATGTTATCCGAGTCCTTTTCCAAGGTGGAAAGCATGATCGGATAGTCTTTGAACTCTTCGCGGATTTCTTCCGCGGTCATGCCCAGGGCGCGCAGGAAGATGGTGCCGGACTGTTTACGGCGCCGGTCAATGCGGATGCCTACGTTTTCCCGTTTGTCGATCTCTAGCTCTAGCCAAGCACCCCGGGAAGGAATGAACTTGCAGCCGTAGATGTCCTTGTCGGAAGTCTTATCGGCGACTTTTTCGAAATAGACACCGGGAGAGCGCACCAGCTGGGAGACCACTACCCGCTCGGTACCGTTAATAATGAAGGTTGCCCGCGGAGTCATCAGCGGGAAATCTCCCATAAACACGGTCTGCGATTTGATCTCGCCGGTGTTTTCATTCATGTATTCCGCGGTCACGAAGATGGGAGCCGCATAGGTGTAATCCTTGGCTTTGCATTCTTCGATGGAATACTTGGGGGGCTCAAACTTGGGGTCGGAAAACGACAGCGACATGGAGCCAGCAAAGTCTTGGATGGGGGAAATTTCTTCAAAAACTTCCTCTAACCCAGACAGTACCGGATCGGTGCGATGGGTCGCTTGTGCTTTTTCTTCTGCACTCTCGCGCCACTGGGGGGTGCCTAAGAGCCATTCAAAAGATTTCCTTTGAATGTCAAGCAGATTCGGAGGAGCCATAACTTCCTGCAGTTTTGCAAACGACAGGCGAGAGGGCTTATTGGCGGATGCGGTTTCAGCAGCCAAAAGGATTCCTTTCGGACGACGTAACTTCGCGCGAATTTCTGGTTTCCGGCCCCTTCCAGGCGCTGGTTGTTCTTCCGATCGCCTTGCGCATTTTTAGGGCGAATCAACAGACCAGACCACATCGGGCTACGGCAAACGCAAGTATTAATGCTAGTTTGAAAGCGCTTATTATGCCACATGTCAGGCGAGGACGTGCGCATTTTCACAGCTTTTTCCATTTTGGGCTGCTATCGGGCCAAGCGGGAGAAAAATACTATTTTTGAGGCTCCGCGTGGGGGCTCTGGCAGCGCGCTGTCCCCGGTTTTCGGGGTTGCGGTCTACAAGGTAAAGGCAGCTTCCTGCTCGTGGGCATATAGCTTCGCCAGTTCCCCGGCTTGCGCGAGCAAATGCTCCGGATCTCCCTGCTCCGCCAGCCTTCCCCCAGAAAGCACCAACACCTGGTCGGCTTCCTCGACCTGCTGCAAGGTATGGGTGATTTCAATAATGGTGGCCTGCGGACGCTTCTCCCGCACCCGGTGGCGGATCCGCGCTGCTAGCGCGGACTCCAAATGGGCGGTGAACTCGTCTAATACTAAGACCGGAGAATCGTTAAGAAACGCCCTCGCTAAAGAGAGCCTTTGCCGCTGTCCCCCTGATAGCGCCCCACCATATCTGCCTACGCGAGTATTTAAACCTGCAGGTAAAGCTGCAACCACCTGGTCGAGTTCTACGATTTTCAATACCTGCCAGAGCTGTTCCTCACTGGCATCGGGTTTACCGAGCCGCAAATTATCGGCAATCGAGGCCGAGAAAATATGAATCCGCTGGGTAACCAGAGGAATCGCGCGGCGAATAGCCTGCGGATCTAGCTGTGACAACGGGGAATCTCCCAGCAAGATCTGCCCGCTATCAACATCCCAGTAGCGCAGCAGTAACCTCGCCAGAGTGGATTTTCCACTCCCGGTAGCGCCACAGATAGCAGTCCAGGAACCGGCGGGAATAGTAAAGGAAATATTTTTTAGGGTCTGCCGGGAGGACGCCTGCTTTCCACTTTGGGGATAGGTAAAAGACACGTCCTCGAAAATAATCGGGAAAGGCTGCGCGGGCGGGTTCTTTCCGCCGCTAGCTACCTGAGGAGCCGAGTTCGCGACCTGCCAAACCCGACGAGCCGCGGCGAAAGTATTGTCCAGGTGGGTAGAGAAATCTTCCACCCCGCGACACACTTCCCAAGAACGCATTACCGCAAAGGTGGCGGCCAGGGCAGCGGGAATCGCAGCTAAATCGCCGGGTGAAGGCATTCCCACCCAGATAACCGCCAGCGCCGCTAGGTACATCCCGCTTTGGGTTAGCGCCCGGCGTAAAGCCTGTAGCGAGGTCAAAGGGCGCGCGCAGGCTCCCTCAATCGACATATAGCGCTCAAGTTGGGTAGTGCGCGCTCGCTGCAAACCGTAGCCGGTTACCTCGCTAATCCCGTTTACCGAGTCGGTCACCGATTGGGCAACTTGGCCTTGGGCTTTCCCAACTGCATCTGCAGCCTGCTTGCTTTCCCCGCCCCCTAGCAGCATTAAGCACAGCAAAGTCACCAGGTAAATCAGGAACAGCAATACGCCACTAAGAGGAGAGACCAAAAATCCGGTAAGAATGGAAACTGCGAGGGGGATAACCAGAGCGCTAAATGCAGGAACCAAGGTGTGCGCAAAAAATACTTCGATGCGATCAATATCGGCGGTGATCCGCGTCAGCAAATCCCCGCTTTTTGCCCCCACCATACAAGCCGGAGATTGCGGCACCAGGCGCCTAAACATTTCTTGCCGCAAAATCTCTAGAGCCTTAAAGGCCACATAGTGTCCGGCGAACTGTTCTAGGTAACGGAAGACTGCTTTCAGTAACGCTAAAACCGCCATCACCCCTACGCTCACCCACAGGTAAGCCGAAGTCAACGCGGTGCCGCCAGTGATTTGTACGACTGCCGCGCAGATACGGTAAACCCCAAAAGCAATCAGCGCGATACCGAAAGCCTGATCTAGCAGGCGCGCCACCGCCGATAAATATAGGGGTTTAAGCACGGGGCGAGCCAACTGCAATAGCCAGTTGATCAATTGGCGGGTTCCCACCTCCGGCGCACTAGCGTCCTCCCTGGTTTTTTCCGGTGGACGCGGATTTTCACCGTCCTCTTTAGCAGGGAGCAGGTACTTTATCAGCTCCGGTAGTTTCTTCACCGCACTACCTCCTTTAAAGCGCCATCTTGGAGGTACAGCACCCGGTCAGCAAACTCCAGGGCACTGGCACGATGGGTGAGCAGCACGATAGTTTTTTCTTTCGCGACTTCCGCGAGTGCCTGGGTAATCGCCGCCTCGGACTCTAAATCTATCTGTGAAGTTGGCTCATCCAGCAGTAGTAACTGGCGCTGGGACAATAGTGCCCGGGCTAAAGATAAGCGCTGGGCTTGCCCTCCCGATAGGGCATAGCCGTCCTCGCCTACCGGGGTATCTAGTCCTTGCGCGAAAGCGCGAACTTCTGCGGCCAGTCCCACTTTTTCCAGGCACTCCCAGAGGCGGTCTTCACTGGCGCGGGGAGCTACCATCATCAGGTTGGAGCGGATGGTGCCGGTGAAAATCCAGGTGCGCTGTTGCACTAGCGCCGATTGGTCAGCAAACCAGGCGCTACTATCAGCGTCGAGGGCGCGTCCTTGCAGATAATAGGTACCTTGGCTGGGCAAGAGATTACCTTTAAGCACTTCAATCAGGGTAGATTTTCCGGCTCCGGAAGGGCCGCAAATTGCCACCCATTCCCCTGGTTTTATTTCTAGATCCAGGTTTTGGAGGACGGGATCGCCCTCGGAATAAGCAAATGTCAGATCCTGCAGCGAGAGGAAAGAATCAGAGTGGTGCGGTATAACCTGCGCTTTATCAGAGCTGGCGTCCCCGCCTTGACCCTGGGAGGGGGCTTTGCCAGTCAAAAAGGCGCGTACTAGACGTTGATTCGCCATTCCCGCCATTCCCACGTAGAAGAAGGATCCGATTTTGTTCATCGGCTCTAGGAGCAGCAAAGTTAACCCCAACATGGAAACCACCGGAGCGATCACCGTAATATCGCTGCCCCATGCACCATTAATTACCTTCCACAGTGTGAGCGCAACCCCGGTGGTAAGGAGCAAAAGATTGAATCCCAGGTCAATGACCAGCAAGATTAGTTGATTTGCGGCCAGCAGTCGCATAGTGGAAAGCCGGTTTTCTTCCCCTATCTGGGCTAGTTGCTGACCTTTTGAGTCAGCGGCTCCCAGTAGCGTCAAGGTTTCTAAACCTGAAAGCGCATCCAGGTAGGAGGCCGCGAGCTGATTACGCCGCCGCCGGGAGCTGCTCGAAACCTTCCGGGTTAGTTTCGAAAAACCAAAAATAATTGCCGGCACTAGCGGCACAAACCCCAGTAACACCAAGGCACACCAAGGGTCGACAAACAAGGCCATTATCGAAAGCACCAGTAACGGACTCACCATCGCCCCGATCATGGAACCTAGGAAAGCCTGGCGGTAACGCTGAATTTTCTCCGTACCGGAGGTCATCATATCGATTAGGGATCCGGCACTCCGGGAAGCCAATACCCCCGATCCCTGCCGGAAAAAATCTAGCAACAACCGAGACTGCAAAGCCTGCTGTTCTTTATAAATAGAATGTTGCTCGATACTAATCCGGGTTGCTTCACATCCCCCCAGCATCACAGCTACAAAGATGAGCCCGCCCAACATACCCGAAAGGCTCTTCCCGGAAAACCCCTGCGAAAGGGCGTAACCTAGCAAAACCATGAAACCGGCCGCCAATGCCACCGAGATCAAGGTGAGAATCACACTAGCGATAATCGCTACTGTCCCCGCCGGACGGGAAAGTGACAGTTTTTTCGCCATATGATCCTCTAGCTCAGTGGTTTTCTTGGCTTTACTTTACTAGTTTTAGCGTCTAAAACGTACCCGCCAACGGTGCCCTAAGGCTAAGGGAGGTAAAGTAACAACCATGAGTAAAACCCAGGTGAGCCCCAACAGCGGTGGGGACCCGCAGCAATCGGATCTGGCAGCAAATCCTGAAAACGTAGACCCGCTGGCAGACCTTACCCCCCATCAGCGCTATGTGCGGCGCCGTCAACAACGCGAAACTATGGTTTTCACCGTTATCGGTTCGGTGATGGCCGGACTGCTGGTGCTATCCATCTTGATTGGGTTCGGGATTTTACCCTTCCCCTTCTTCAACGACTTTAAGCAGGCTCCCCAATACGCCCAGGCGGGAGACGTTCCCTGCCCGACCTCGGAAAAAGCGGTTCCCTTAGACAAAATGGAGATCCATGTGGTCAATGGCACCGATGTTTCTGGCCTGGCCGGCAAAGTTGCCAAGGGGCTTAAAGAACGCGGAGTTCCGGTTAAAGATACTGGAAATATCAGTTCCGGTTCCTATGAAGGCAACATTCGGATCGTTACTGGCCCTACTGGGGTTAACGTGGCCTACACTTTGGCACGCGCCTTTGAGGATGCAGAGGTTATTCTAGATCCTCGTCCTACTTCGGATGTGACCGTGACTATTGGTTCTCGCTACACCGATATGGTTAGCCCCGAAGAATTTAAGGAAGAGGCGCATAACGATCTTGACAAGATGGAAGGCTGCAAACTAGTGCAAATCGCCTAGGATCTAAGCCTGCTGCTTGCCCGATTCCTCGCCTGTTGTTGTATTTAGGGTTTCTGACAGGTGCGCGACTCGTTTTTCATAGGAGCGGGACTCTAGATCTGTACCTGCCGGGACAGAAGCGGGAGAGGCCTGCTCGAGGAAGGTACCGCGCGCCTTCGAAATACCCCGCATCACGTGGTAGACCACGATCGCGGCGGCCGAACCCAAGGCAATACCGTTGAAGGTGAGGGAGCCGATCTGCCAGGTGTAGTCGGCGATAGCGATAATCATGGCGACCGCGGCGGTATTGAGATTTACCGGATCCGCGAAATCAACTTTGTTTTGCACCCAGATGCGCACGCCCAACATCCCGATCATGCCGTAGAGGACGGTAGCCGCCCCGCCGAGCACCCCGGGAGGAATGGTGGCGATGGCTGCCCCAAACTTGGGGAACATGGAGAGGGCCAGCGCCACGAAAGCAGCCACAATATAGGCGGCAGTGGAATAGACGCGGGTAGCGGCCATTACCCCAATATTTTCCGCATAGGTAGTGGTAGCGCTACCGCCTCCGCAACCGGCAAATACGGTGGAAACCCCGTCAGCAAAGAGGGCGCGTCCGGTCAGGTGGTCAAGATTTTCCCCAGTCATGGCGGATACCGATTTCACGTGACCGACGTTTTCAGCAATCAAAACCAGCACTACCGGGATAAATAGCCCCAAAGTAGAAGGTTCAAATGAAGGGCTGTGGAATTCGGGGAGCCCAATCCAGGCGGCCTCGCCGATGGCTTTGAAATCTACTTCGTGTTGGAGTACCGCTGCTACGTAGCCCACGCCCACGCCGATCAGGATGGACAGGCGGCCAATGATGCCTTTGAACAGGACGGTGATGAGCACGATCGAGGTGACGGTAATGACTGCCGTAACCGCGCCCTCTTTAAACCAATTCCAGGCCGCCGGAGCCAGGTTAAAACCGATCAGAGCCACAATACATCCGGTTACGGTGGGCGGCATGATGCGGTCAATCCAGACGGTGCCCGCAAAATGAACGATTACCCCGATCAGCGCCAAAGTAACCCCGACGCTGATGACTCCGCCGAGCGCCGCCGACTGTCCGTACTGGGCAGATACCGCGGTAATCGGGGCGATCAAAGCAAAGGACGACCCCAAATAGGAAGGCAGTTTACCGGCGGTTACCAGCGCAAAGAGCAAGGTTCCGATCGCGGTGAAGAACAAGGTGGTGTTGGGGGGAAAGCCGGTTAGCAGCGGCACCAGGAAAGTCGCTCCGAACATGGCGACTACGTGTTGGGTTCCGATACCGATGGTGCGCGGCCAGGAGAGCCGCTCGCGAGGCATTACCACTTCACCCGGGCCAATCGAGCGGCCATCACCGTGAAGTTTCCACAAACCTAGAAGCGGTTTCTTCGGGGATTGTTGGGGAGAGATTGGTTGGGGATTCTGATCGTTATTAGACATTTCGTCCCTATCAGCTAGGAGACTCTGCCCTTTTGCGGGCTAGGGTCTACTTGAGTTTTACGGTCAGAACTTAACTTTATTCCTCTGAGGGTGCTTAAGAAAAGTTTGCCCAAAATTCGCCCTCAAAACCATTGAAAAACAAAAAAGTCTGGTTTTATAGTTATCTAGTTAGCGTATTGATTCATCGTCAACCAAGTTAGGAGATTCCTATTATGTCCACTTTCAAAAGACTGTCCGGAGCACTAGCCGCCACCGCCATGTTGATATCGGGAATAGTTTGTGCCCCAGCTGCACAGGCAGCTCCTTCTTGCTCTTCTGGCTACGTGTGTATGTGGAACGGAATTAACGGGACCGGTACGAAGTTCAAATATTCCTCATCTGCAAATCACACCCATCAGATCCACTCAGTCTATTTTAACTATCGGAAAATGGGAACCAAGTTTACGACTGAAAGGAATGGCAGGGGACATAGAATTACCTCCTACACCCCCTCTCAAAGAGGTTTTCGGAATTGGGATCGTATAAACTGGAAAGCTTGTCGCTCACACCAGGACTTTAAGATTTAATCTCGAATTGGAGGATCCGTATGAGAACCAACCATGCGCTGAAAATCTTGCAAATACTCTGCGGAATTTCACTGGTTAGCTTTATGACGGCGTGCGCTTCGCATCCGGTTGAAGATAGCGCCGAGTGGACTCCTAGTAAATCTGCTGTAAATAGCCACATTTATCTAAGCGAGACCAACGCTATTCTCTATCCCCCACAGGCAGAAACTAACCAGTTGCGTAACGCATATTATGCGGCAGTTACATCTTGTATGCAGAAGCAAGGATTTTCCTATACGCCCACAGACGCCAATTCCCCATCATTGGATTTGATTTCAATGAACGAAAAGGCAATTGAACATGTTTATGAATATGTCTCGGAAGAAGATGCGGTAAAATACGGCGTCGCAGTTCCAGGATGGTATGACCAGAATGCTAAAGCTGCAGACGATAAAATTTCGTCTCCTGAAGATCGGGCGCTCTACGGAGACGAAAACAGTAAAAACCCTTCAGGATGTGTAAACGAAGCAATGAAGGCGGTACTTCCAAAATATAAACGCATGGTCGAACTAGAGCAGGAAGCAACCAACATTTCATTACAAGCCACAGACGCAATCTCCACAACAAAAGACAAAGCTGCAGCAGCTTGGAATAAATGCATGAAAAACGAGGGTTACACTCAGTTTTTATCTCCCTCTTCCCTGTCTAGCCCGAAGGGGGATGAGGCTCCCGACATGTCCTGGCCAGCACCAAATCCCGGTATAGAAGAAATAAAGGCAGCTCAGGCCGCTTCTCGCTGTATGTTAAGCACCAGGTATCTTGAAAAAGTTTCCAAAGCGGAGGCACTGGCGGTGCATAAGATATTAGCGAAGAAACCAGGGCTAATCGCGGAGTGGCAAGAACTACGCCAAGATAGCCTAAAAAAGAGTAAAAATATTTCCGGAGAAAATTAATATTTTCTCCCCACCACATAGGATGCTATAACTTGAAATTCTTGAGCCGCAGTAAACGCCGAGTTGCATGGAAAACAGTCATTTTTACTGCTACTGGAGCAGCTATATGTCTGGGTTTTGTTTTACTTCTGACGCTGAGTTTCTTATCCCCCTCCAAGGCGCGTCCTATCTCTAGTGCTCACCCGGTCGCTACCGCGAAAGTAGAAGCTGGAAAACTATCTCGCACGCTAACAGGAACAGCTAACATTTCGTCCTCTAGCGAAAGAGAAATTCCTCTTTCAGTTAGCAGCGAGGACGAAGTAGGGGTGATCTCGGCGTTGCCAGTCAGCGCTGGAAAACCTGTTCCCTACTGTCATGCTTTGCTAGAAATATCAGGGCGTCCCCTTTTAGCGTTAAACGGATTAATACCTGCCTACCGCGACCTCCATATCGGCGACAGCGGCAAGGATGTCACCCAGCTGCAAAAAGCTTTGAAGAGCTGTGGCTATTCGGTTGCAGCAGATGGACATCTAGGTAAATACACTGCCCAGCTCGTCGCGAGGCTCTATCGAAACAACGGTTATGCTCCGGCTCAGAACCCGAATAAGCGAAATAGCAGTCAGGATACCTCTGATAATAAATCCCAGCCGGAATCAGATGCCAAAAGCACTGACAACGAAACTGGCTCAGATGATTCATTAGTTATCCCCCGCAGTGAAGTCGCCTATCTACCTGCCAATTCCACTATTACCGCGCTGCCTGATTTGGGTAGCTATCTGGGTGAGAAATCTAGTGTGAAAATCGGGGTAGGCGCCCCCTTAGCAATCCTGAAATTAGACGCAAAACAGATACTGAAGCTGCGTGAAGGCTTACCAATAAAGCTGGAGTCTGGTCAATGGAATAACGAGACCACATTACCCGCAATCCCCAACTCTCCCGACTCCAATGATAGTGATGAAGAACAAAGCTCAGAACCAACATACACTTTGCGGATCCCCTTAAATAATCCCCCAAATAACGCCCTAACTACTTGCCAATGGAGCGTAACCATCGGTTCTAACACTACTTATCCGTTCACTGTGCCCGAGGCAGCAATCCGAGAGGATAACAAAGGGACTTATGTGCAAAGGAAGACCGGAGACTCTACCCAGAAAACTTATGTTGAAATTATCGAAAGTGGCGATGGAGCCGTAGCCATTAAAGGAGCAGTAAAAACTGGAGAAATTGTCTTGCTGGGAGATAAATAAGTGGACTCTAACGCTCAGGATAATACCTTTGATATAGCCCCTCCGACTAATGAGCCCCCTATCCTAGAAATGCATAACTTAAACCGTACCTTCGGGACAGGGAATTCTACTGTTTATGCCTTAAAAAATGTGAATCTAAAAATAAAAAAAGGGGAATCAGTAGTAATTACCGGTCCTTCTGGGGCGGGAAAATCAACTCTCCTAAACATCCTGGGGTTATTAGACCCCAACTACGAAGGCACGTTAAAGATACAAGGGAAGGATTGCAGCAAACTAAAACCAGCACAAATTGATCAATTACGGGCTGATCATATTGGTTTTATTTTTCAGGATTTCGGTTTAATTCCTTACCTGAATGTAATACAAAATATCGAGTTGGGTTTTACCTACAGTAATCTCGGAAGGGACATACGAAAAGAAAAAACACTCTTTTGTTTATCGGCAGTGGGGCTAGAACATCGAGCAACCGCTCGTATTAGCACCTTATCTGGGGGTGAAAAACAACGGGTAGCCATTGCTCGAACCTTAACTAGGTCACCCAGTCTACTGTTAGCTGATGAACCCACGGGGAATCTCGATCAAGATAATTCTCAAAAAACTATTGAACTCTTATTGCAGGTACAACAGAGCAGTGGATGCGCTCTGGTAGTGGTCACGCATGAGCCGGAAGTGCGCGACCAGTTCGGCCACGGTTATTTGGTGGTAGATGGAAACGTGGAGCAGATCGATTATGACGAGAGTTAATTGGGGACTGCTACTACAGCAATCTCTTGGTGCCATCTGGGGCAGAAAAATGCGCTCCGTCATGACCGCGTTTGGGATAACCGTGGGGATTCTAATTTTTCTTGTCACCTTAGGTTGGTCTCTCTCCGCCAGCGCCGATATAAACGCAACTTTCGATGAGCGTACCGCGACTACCATAACCGTTACTGCCCGCGAAGATGCTGAGCAAATACTAGATAGAAACTTCACTGACAGGGTAACGAAAATGCAGGGGGTAAAAGCAGCAGGACGTTACAGCAGCGCTCCTCAAGCCGATTGCCGCACTCACCCTGGCGAGACTCAGGCCACTCCTATAATCGTGGCTGATCCCGGGTTTTTACAAGCCAGTGGAATGAAAGTAAAAAGTGGGAGATTTTTCGACAAAAGCATCGAGAAATTTCCGGGGCCGGTCGCCTTGTTAGGGCCGATTGCTGCTAACAACTTGGATATGACCACAACTGACGGCACCACAAGAATTATTTGCGATGGCAAATCTATTCCAGTGTTTGGGGTCTTGTCCTCTACTGGCCAGGCCGCGGGCGCAAGTTCAGCGGTAATTATTTCTAAGAATCTAGACGGCAGTGATGTGTCATATCAAGCTGGAGAGGGACTTGCTGGCGTGGTTGAAACCGAGTTAGGAGCCACTAAAAAAGTGGCAGCTGCGCTTCCGTATGCAGTATCTGCCAGGCATTCGGAGCTAGTCGCAGTCAGAATGCCACCAAGTACCGAAGAACTCCGAGGTAAAGTAACAACTTCATTAAACACAATGGCAATCGGGGTTTCTATTCTTTCCCTAGTAGTGGGTGCCATAGGAATTATGACAACTACGCTAACCTCGGTTATTGAACGCACTACAGAAATAGGGTTGCGTCGTTCTCTTGGGGCACGTCCGCGTCACATTGCATGCCAGTTTATTATCGAAGGAGTGTTTCTTGGAGGCATCGGCGCTTTTTTTGGAGTACTTCTCGGCTTAGTGTCACTGTTAGTTTTAGTCAGACTCCAAGGATGGACGCCAGTAATGTACCCGCTAATACCGGTGCTATTGATTCCCGGAGGAATGATCATCGGAATACTCTCATCCCTGGTTCCTGCCTTACGTGCTGCTAAAATCCCTCCAGCAGCCGCCTTAAGACACTAAAGAAATAGATCCTCAAAAATCGAAACCTCGTCAGTCACCCCCTGCTGCCAGCAATAGTATGGGGGTATGCAAAAAAAACTGGTATACCGCGAGGAAGTTGACGACCCGATTGCTTTGCCGGATTTGAGCGACCCGGAACAGACCTCTCAATTCTTGTGTTCCCTACCGGATGTTTCCGACAAGTGTCCCTCGGCTAAGGCACAGCTTATTGAGGCGATGGGGATCCGTTTTCACCACTTGGGCGCGGATTTGATGGTTTGCTCCATGCCGGTTGAGGGTAACCGCCAGACCCTGGGCGTACTGCATGGTGGAGCGAATGCGGTGTTGGGGGAAACTACCGGGTCTTTGGCTGCCAACTATGCGGCTCCCGAAGGCAAACATGCGGTGGGGTCTAATATTTTTGTCACCCACCATCGTCCGGCGATCGGGGGTCGGGTGTATTGCGTGGCGACTTTGACGCAAAGCGGGCGCACCCTCGCGACCTATTTCTTAAAGATATTTTCCGAGGACGGCAAGCTTACCGCCTCCGGTACCCACACCTGCGCCTTCGTAGATGACTAACGGTGCGCAAGGGGGGACTTGAACCCCCATGCCCGGTAAAGGGCACACGGACCTGAACCGTGCGCGTCTACCAATTCCGCCACTTGCGCTTGAGTTTAACGCCCGGAAGCGTTAACCAACGAATAGAAATCTACCCCGAAACCAAAGGCGGGAGCAAGCCCACAGACAAAAGGCGTTACGTTTCACAAGTCAAAACCGAAGATTCCCTCTGCCAAAGATAAAATTACCAAGCGGGAGTCGCCCCTAGCGCTCAACAAGTTAGAGCAAATTCGCCCTATTAACCCTGGGATAATACTTATTACCGAGTTTTCGATTAACCTTGACCTTAGGTATGTCTACTGCGCGCTGTTTGCACCGGCACCATCCGGCTGTTTAAAACAGCGAGCCGGGGCACCGACCGCAGATTCAATGATTTACTGGAGAGGACGAAAATATGGGAGTGGTTGACCGCTTCGAAAGAGCCGTTTCCCAGGGGGTGAACGCTCCTTTTTCTAAGATGTTCGCCAGTTCAATTAAAGCCGTGGACGTAAAGTCAGCGATTCGCGAAAGCATGGACAACTCCCGGGCCACCTTAAGTGACGGCCGAGTGGTAGTACCGAATGAATACCAGGTGTTACTCAACCAAAAGGACTTCCAATCGGTGATGGATGCTAACTCGCAGGTACTTTCCCAAGAGCTCGCCCAGGACGCTACCGCCTATGCAACCGAGCAAAGCTACGTATTTGTAGGTCCGGTAGAAGTGGTATTTTCTGCCGGTGACCATCCGCTCGGGGAGCTAAAAATTGAGAACTCGATCCGGCGAGGCCCGGCAGCACCGGTAACTACTGCCGGTGCCAGCCCTTCCCATCCGATCATTGATATTGAGGGACAACAGTGGCTCCTGACCGAGCCGGTCACGGTGATCGGTCGCGGATCGGAAGCCGATATCGTCGTCCACGATCCGGGAGTATCTCGCCGTCACTTGGAACTGCGGATTACTCCCCAGGGGGTGATCGCCACCGATCTGGGTTCCACTAACGGATCCTATGTGGAAGGTCATCGCATCAGCGCCGCCACCCTCTTAGACGGTAACGAACTAACGATTGGCCGCACCCACCTGCTATTTTGGACCTCAAGCGCGGATGAATAATAGGCGGTAATCGTGGCGGTTGGACTTTTATACACTATTCTTCGATTCGGTTTCGTAGCCCTATTATGGCTGCTAGTAATCGGATTGGTACTAGTGCTACGCCGCGATATTTCCCTAGCGGCCACCGCCTCTGCTAAAACTCCGACCAGCCGCTCCCGTAAAGCTAGTCGGCAACCGAAGCAGTCTAAACCTCGCAAAAGCAAACGCGGGGGCCGCCCTCGCTACTTGGCTTTCACCGGGGGTGCCTTGGCAGGAAATCGTTTAAAACTGGATGGTCAACCGATCCTTTTAGGGCGCTCGGGGGACTGCACGGTTCCCCTCCGCGATTCTTATGCCTCCAATAGACATGCCCGCATCTACCACAATGACGGACAGTGGTTTATCGAGGACTTAAACTCAACTAACGGAACGTACCTTGGCAACAACCGTCTCACTACCGCTCAGCTTTTAGAGCCGGGAATGGTAGTGCGGATTGGACAAACAACAATGGAGCTAACTAGATGAGCATCGGATTCAACTATGCCGCCCTCTCTGATATCGGCAAGATCCGCCAATCTAACCAAGATTCCGGTTACGCCGGGCCTAACCTGCTGGTATTAGCAGATGGCATGGGCGGGCCCGCCGGGGGCGATATCGCTTCCTCGATTGCGATTGATCATTTACGTTCCCTCGACAATGAAGCTGACAATCCCGAGGAAGCGCTAGAGAGCCTGCGGGAAGCAATATCTCAGGCGCACCAGGAACTGTGCGAACGCTCCACCCAAGATCCGGCATTAACCGGTCTGGGCACCACTTGTATCGCTATTCGTCGCAGCGAAGACGCTTTAACTATGACCCATATTGGGGATTCGCGTGCCTACCGTTTACGCGGCGGGGAATTGCGACAGATGACTAATGATCATTCTTTTGTGCAATACCTGGTAGACACGGGACAGCTCACTCCCGAGCAGGCAGAAACTCATCCCCAACGTTCAGTACTACTGCGGGTGCTGGGGGATTCTCAAGAGGACGTTACCCTCGACGAATCCCACCCCGAATTCACAGTAGGTGACCGCTGGTTGCTGTGCTCTGACGGGCTATGTGGCTTCGTATCTGGTCAAACCATCGGCAAAATCCTCTATCGCAGCGAAACCCCGCAACAGGCCTGTGAATCGTTAGTGGAGCTGGCGTTAAAAGCCGGAGGTCCTGACAATATCACTTGCGTGGTTGCCGATATTGTGGAGGATCCGCAAGAAACAGAACCTCAGGTAGTGGGGGCAGCAGCTACCGACCGGCTTGTCCAGCTGCGCAGCCAACAGAAAGATGACTCCCGCGACGCAGCGACTAAGGCTGATCGGGACGCTAGTGATATCACCAGTGAAGATAAGTCAGACCCCGAGGACGAGAACGAAGATTCATCTTTTTCTCAGGCGCGGGCGGCAATACCGACGGAATCCCTAGCTGAGGAAGACCCTGCCCCTAAATACCGCTGGGGGAGAATCATCGGGGTGATTATAGGACTGCTAATCCTAATAGCCCTATTTGCCGGTGCTTTGTGGTACGGAATGTCAGAGCGACCTACCCCTACCCCGTCAGCGACTTTAACTTCGGTTTCTGAAACCCAATCCCCGGCCGCTACCCCGGAGAAAACCAAGCAAGAAGTGGAGCCGTCCACACCGGCTGAAACTTCTTCATCTGCTTCAGCTAATAACTCCTAGCTAACCAGTAACCCATCTAAACACTGCGAATTATCAAGACGAGAGAACAAATATAAGAAAGGGGGGAAGGTACTTGTGGCAAAGATAAAACACCCCACTGGCCGCCTGGCGGAACTACTGCTAATAGTGGTAGCCCTGGCGATGTGTTTCTTGGGATATTTCTCCATTAATGTTAACCGCACCGGTGCCCTCCCCACTTCTTTCGTTTTACATATGTGTGTGCTGGGAGCTTTCGCCCTCGCCACCCATCTAGCGGTTCGTTTCCTCGCCCCCTACGCTGACCCGGTACTGCTGCCGGCAGTTTTAGCTTTGAATGGCATCGGCTTGGTAATGATTTACCGCTTAGACTTGGCGTACGGTCCGGATTCCAACCTGTATGTCGGGTTCAAACAAGCGTTATTTACCCTGATAGGCGTAATTTTGATGGTGATTACGCTGGCAGTAGTTCGTGACTATCGCAAGCTGCGTAACTACACCTATTTATCAATGCTGCTGGCAATCGTGCTGTTACTCCTGCCCTTAGCTCCGGTTATCGGCAGCAGTATCAACGGTGCTCGTATTTGGATTAACATCGGATTTTCCATCCAGCCCTCCGAGATCGCCAAAATTTGTTTGGCAATTTTCTTCGCCGGCTATTTAACCACCCGCCGAGAAGCCTTAATCCAAGGCGGAAAATCGCTGCTGGGAATGCGTCTGCCCCGCCTGCGGGATCTTGGCCCCCTCCTGGTGGTGTGGGCGGCCTCCATTATGATTTTGGTGTTCGAACGGGACCTGGGAACTTCCCTGTTAATCTTCGGTTTATTCGTAGCCATGCTGTATGTGGCCACGAATCAAACTTCCTGGTTGGTAATCGGAGCGATCCTCTTTGCCCCCGCCGTGTTCTTAGCTTCCCGCCTATTTTCGCATGTGCAGGCACGTATTGATGTCTGGCTCCACGCCCTCGACCCCGAAATCTATTCCCGTCCCATCGGGGGTTCGGGACAGCTGGTCTCCGGGCTGTTTGGGATGGCGGATGGCGGCATTCTTGGTACTGGTTGGGCGCAGGGTTCTCCCTCCCTCACCCCCTTCGCGAACTCGGACTTTATTTTTGCTTCCCTCGGGGAAGAACTGGGGCTAACCGGTTCACTAGCCCTGCTAACGCTGTATCTTATTTTTGTCGAACGCGGGATGCGTACTGCCCTGATCGTGCGCGATAGCTTTGGTAAGCTGCTAGCCACCGGTTTTGCTTTCACCATCGGGTTCCAAGTGTTCGTGGTAGTCGGCGGGCTAACCCGGGTAATCCCCTCCACCGGACTTACTTTGCCGTTTGTAGCCGCGGGCGGATCTTCGCTGGTCGCCAACTGGGTAATCTTGGCCTTACTACTGCGGCTATCTAATGAGGCACGCAAGCCGGTAAAGGCCGAGAGCGGGGTTATCGATACCGCCGAGCTGGAAGCGGTGATTGCCCGCCAGCAGGAGAAACGCTCGGCCTCGCTGGAGCCTAATGCCGCGAGGAGCGATAAGCCCTCCGCTGCCTCCCCCGCTGCTTTCGTCCCTAATCCGACAGCCGCAAACCAGCCCCGAGCGCAACGACCGCTTGCTAGTCCTCCGGCGCCTGGTGCCGTCCGTTCCGTTCGCCCTCTACAGGGAGGTGAACGTCATGAATCCGCAGATTAAACGACTTTTCTTCGTAGTTTTTATAATGTTTTTATCCCTGATGCTGGCGTGCACCTACATCCAGTTCATAGGCGCGGAGTCTTTAAACGCAGATGGGCGAAATTCTCGCGCCTTTTACCGTTCCAAATATATTGAACGCGGCCCTATCATGGCGGGCAAAAATGCAGTTGCAGCATCAGAGCCCACGAAAGACTCTACCGGTTACCGCAAGCGCTACCACCGGGTTTACTCCGAGCAGGCACCGCTGTACTCGAACCTGACCGGTTATCTTTCCCCGGGAGGTAACGCTACCGGGATGGAACGGCTGCAGAACTCGGTACTAATGGGAGAAGCCTCCAGCCAGGCCTTATCTCAGTTACTAAAATATGCAGCTGGCGAGAATCAAAAAGGTGGAGGGATTCTCCTTACTATTGATCCGCAGATTCAACAGGCCGCCGCGCAGGCACTCGGCAATCATAAGGGTGCGGTAGTTGCCCTTAACTATCAAAGTGGGGCAATCCTCGCAGCAGTTACTACCCCGCGATTTAATCCCAGCTCTTTAGCGACCGGCAGTGAAAAACAGTCACAACAGACCTTAAAACAGCTGCAGGCAAACCCGTCAAAACCCATGCTAGATCGGGCTTTGCGCGGAGAATATCCTCCCGGTTCGGCTTTTAAAATCATTACTGCTGCTGCCGCCCTAGAACAGCAAATCCGCACGCCTGAGGACGCCGTGGATGCTCCCGTCTCGGTGCCACTGCCCGGCTCGCGAGCAAAGATTTCCAATATTGAATCCACGAGATGCGGAAATGGCCATCCCACTTTCACCTATGCCTTTGCGTATTCTTGTAACACGCCTTTCGCTAAGATCGGTCAAGACCTGGGGTATCAGGCATTAAAAGACAAGACCGAGGCTTTTGGATTCAATCCCAAGACTGATTTAAAGATTCCGCTGCCAGTCCAAAAATCTTATTTCCCTTCCTCCGATCCGGGGATAGCTTCCACTATGATGAGTGCGATCGGGCAATACGAGGTGCGCACTTCACCGCTAATGATGGCTACCGTAGCTGCAGCGGTAGCCAACCAGGGAACTCAGATGCGTCCCTTCCTGGTGGCTGCCGAGTTGGGATCAGATGGGAAAGCCACCAGAACTTATCGTTCCGGGGGCAAACTCGGAAAACCGATCTCTAAAGAGGTCGCCGCGCAGCTTAGACAGATGATGATCGCTACCGTTACCGAGGGAACCGGCGAAGCTGGCCGGGTTGCCGGGGTAGAGATGGGTGCTAAAACGGGAACTGCCCAAACCGGTGGCAATAAAACCGATGCCTGGTATGTGGGCTGGGCAGATACCCCTAATCTGCCTCTGGCTTTCGCGGTAGTAATTGAGGGTGATAACTCCAACCCCACCCCTCACGGCGGACCGGTTGCCGGACCGGTAGCAAAACAAGTGGTACAGGCGGCGATGAATCATGACTGATAGTCACGTATTACCTGTCCCGCCGCGCGCCGGGGAAGCCGAAATGTCAACTCCTTTGGAACCGGCAGCGACTGCTACTGGGCAAGCCACCAACGCGCAAAAAGCGGTTGCTTCCTTAAAAGTGGGGATGAAGATTTCGGGGCGTTACCTGCTGCTTTCTCGTCTTGCGATCGGCGGTATGGGAGAGGTTTGGCAGACGCTGGATGAAAAAACTGGCGAAAGGCTGGCGCTTAAAATTCTCCGCCCGGAACTGGCGGGCAAAAAGCTTTTCCTGTCCCGACTGCAGATCGAAGCCTATAACGCCTCTCGAGTTCATCACCCGAACCTAGCGGAAGTACACGCTTCGGGAGAGGATACCGGTCTGGGATGGATCAGTATGGAACTGGTCGATGGGGTTTCATTAACCGAAATCCTCGATCAGGAACACACTTTAGAAGCCGATTTCCTGTTATCCGTTCTGTACCAGACCGCTGATGCCCTCAGCGCGGTGCACGGTGCGGGGATTGTGCACCGGGATATTAAACCGGGCAACATTATGGTTACTCCCACCGGAAAGGTAAAACTAACCGATTTTGGGATTTCTAAGGCGCCGGGACAAGCTAATTTAACCCAGGCCGGAATGGTGATGGGTACCGCGCAGTACTTGCCGCCCGAACAGGCGATGGGACAGCCTGCTACCCCCGCAGGGGACCTGTACGCCCTGGGAGTTATCGCCTATGAAGCTCTAGCCGGAAAACGTCCCTTCACCGGTGACAAACCGGTAGATATCGCTTTCGCCCACGTGAATAAACCAGTACCATCCCTGCCAGAATCAGTGGCTCCCAGCTTGCGTGAACTGGTGATGGAGCTGTTAGAAAAAGAGCCGCAAAAACGCCTCTCCAGTGCCGCCCGCTTGATGCAACGTTTAGAGGAAGTGCAACATGCCCTTTCTTCCGCAGGCAGCCCACTTCCCGTCCCCGCTGCGGAAGCCAGCGTTCCCAAGGCCGGGGAACCAGCCGGTGCCTCCGTAGAAGCCTCGGGGTTGGCAGAGAATGCGGAAGATCAGCTACCTGCAGAGCCCGCCGATCTCGAAAACTTACAAGAGGATCTGGAAGAAATAGCCCAGCTAGACCAGGCAGCACCAGGAACCTTAGCTGCTAGCACCTCTGCTGAGGTGAGCACCCCTGCGGCGCAGCAGACGCCCTCGCCAGATAGTGATAAACCTGTGGTAGCTGCCGCGACCAGTAAATCCGACACCTGGCATCCTCGCCCCGCTGCCGCCATCCCCACTGAAGAAGACGGCTCCCCGATGCTTTACCTTTCCGGAGGCATGGTTCCATCTCCCGCGATCCTGCCAGATTCGGTACCTCTGCCCGAGAAAGCCTGGCAACAGCGAGTACGCCTGCGTGAACGTCCTCGCGAGTTCGCGGCGTTGATACCTCCAGTTTCCGCATCCCGACCCCGCTCGCAATTTGAGCGACTGCGATCGTTACCGTCGGCGCTTAACTGGCGTAAAAACCCCGCGCCTCCGCGTTATGCCACGCCGTCCCCGCCGCCCTCCGAGGCTCCTACTCCTTCTCTAACAGCACCCTTAGCTGCTTGGAGCCGGCGGCTGGAATCCCAAATTGGGCTGCGACCTGCGGATCCCTTAGCAGCTCAGGTGGCCAAGTTACGGCTCCCCTACGAAAAAGCTCCCTTCTTGAGCCGGAAATGGTGGAACCAAGATGTTTCCCGAGCGCGACATGGAAACGCTACCCATCGTTCCCCGCTATACCTGGTGCTAGTAACACTGATTTTATGGATGTTGGTAACCGCTTTGAGTCTGGGAGTCGGACTAGCGCACTCTGCTATCGCCTCCCCCAGCGTCCATACCCAAAAAGCTGTAATAATGGTAGTTTCGGAACAAAAGGAAGACCCATGGCAGAATCTCCATACCGCATAGGCGGAGGGCGCTACGAAATCCGTTCCCTCATCGGCAGAGGGGGAATGGCGGAAGTGCACCAAGCCTACGACACCCTGCTCTCGCGGGTGGTAGCGATAAAAATGCTGCGTATAGACCTGGCGAAGGACACGGTGTTCCTGACGCGTTTTCGGCGCGAGGCCTTGGCATCTGCTTCCTTAAATCATGAAAACATCGTGCAGGTCTACGACACTGGCGAACAAGTAGTGACTGCCCCCGACGGCACCGAAGTGCACGTTCCCTATATCGTCATGGAGCTGGTAGAAGGGCACACGGTGCACCAACTCCTTACTGATGGACAGCCGGTACCCATTAACGAGGCCGTCGAAATCATGTCGGGGGTTCTCAACGCCCTCGAGTACTCCCATAAACGCGGCCTGGTACACCGGGATATTAAGCCCGGCAACGTGATGCTTACCAATAGCGGAAAAATCAAGGTCATGGATTTCGGGATTGCCCGCGCCTTAGAAGACTCGGGACAGACTATGACCAGTACCGATGCCGTGGTGGGAACCGCGCAGTACCTATCCCCCGAGCAGGCACGTGGTGAAACTGTAGATACCCGCTCTGACCTGTACTCTTGCGGTTGCATGTTGTTTGAACTGCTGACTGGACGGGCACCTTTCAAAGGAGATTCCGCAGTTTCGGTTGCCTACCAGCATGTGGCAGAAATGCCGCCGCTGCCTTCTGCTATTGCCGCCGATATTAGCCCCGAACTTGACCGCATGGTGATGAAGTCACTGGCTAAGCGACCCGAGGAACGCTATCAGGATGCGGCTTCCATGCGTTCGGATATGGTGCGGGCGGCCGCCGGAGCTGCTATTTCTGCCCCGATGCTGCCACCACTACCAGTTACCACGCCGACAGAAGGCATTGCTGCCCCCCACACTTCCTATGCTCCCGCCCAGTGGTCACAGGTTCTGGGAGAGGATCTGGATAACGAGGACGAGGAAAAGGAGATTGCCCAAAAGAAAAAGAAGAGAAAAACTATTTGGGCAGTAGTCATTGGGATATTAGTGGCAATCGCCCTCATCGCGGTGGTTTGGTGGCTGATCGCTTCCAATAAGAACCAGGAACCCGAACAAGTGGCCATTCCCGAGAACATTATCGGAATGAGCGCTATCGAGGCGCAACGCAGCTTAGCAGACCTGGGTTTGGTTATGGAGCAGGGGCAAGCTATCGCTTCTGAAACCGTAGACAAAGGTAAAGTCGCAGCTACCGATCCTAAACCGGGATCGATGGTGGATCCAGGTTCAACGGTGACTATCCAGCTGTCTTCAGGTGCTGCCGAAATTACTGTCCCCGATGTTTCGGGACAAACCCAAGATGCAGCTAGGAAGACCTTAGAGGATGCGGGTTTGCAGGTCGGCTCGGTCAAATACGAGGACGATTCCAAAGTTGCAGCCGATCGGGTTATTCGCACCACTCCGGAAGCGGGCTCTTCTGCCAGCAAGGATGAAGAAATTATTCTGGTACTTGCTTCCGGTTACGTATCGATCGATTCCGGGCAGGTAGTGGGTAAATCTCAAGAGCAGGGACTGAAGTACCTAGCTGATTTAGGTTTGCAGACGAATACGGTCACTGAAGAAACCACTGCGGCTCCTAATGGGCAAATCATTGCGGTGGATCCTTCGGGACGGGTTAAGGTAGGCAGCTCGGTCACGGTTAAAGTGGCGAAGACGCCGCCTGCGCCCTCACCAGGTCCTTCGTCTTCCCCGTCTACCTCGCCAACGGGAGATAATGCCAGCTCGGAGCCTTCCGCGAGCAGTTCTACCCCTTAGGTTCGCCATCCCCTGGCCGCTAGCTGCGAGTATACCCAGTTAGCGGCAGGTGCTGTGTTGCCAGCTTATAACCAGCTTGCCTGGCTAGTGCTGTATCCTTGGGGGCTACCCACGGTGGTACCGGTTAGATCCAGGGTCTGGGAGATCCAGGGGAATAGCCACCAAAAGCAGGCCATAATGATGAGGGCGATTATCAGCACTACCTGTAGGAATTTCAGCCACCTCGGGCCGGGCAGTAGATCCCAGATTAGCCCGCACATGCGTTGCCTCCTTCTGCCAGTTCCTTAGGGATACCGCTATCTCTGGGCACCCAGTGATTGAAAGTTAGATGCACGATATAACGCTCCCAGTTGCCATACTCCGGGTTGCAGGTGGTCATAGTCATTAATCGTTCGCTGGGCTGCTCCCCCGGTTTTTCTGGCACCGGTAAGATCACATCCGATTGGGTGGGGAGCACAATCTTATGGTCTCTGACCTTATAGATTAGCCACTCATTTGCGGTCTCCATCACCACGGTGTCCCCGGGTTTTAACACATCGATCTGGCGGAAGTTAGATCCAAAGGAACGACGGTGGGCGGCAACCGAGAAGTTTCCGATTTGTCCTGGCAGCGCGGTCGTTTCATAGTGTCCGGCAGCCCCGGTATTCAAAATGGTTTGCGTAGTTCCTTCTTTAACCGGAACCACCATATAGTTCCATTTTGGAACATGTAGCGCCCCTAGGGTTTCATTCTCTTGCTTGATTCCCCCGCTGGGAGGGGCGCTAGTGCGTTCGTCCTTCGAAATACGATTGGGACAGGATTTATTGGCCTGCTGGAACGAGGTTAAAGCTTTCTGGTTATAACTGGCAACCTGCCAGTCGGTGACAAAAACGTCCCAGAACGCGAAGAGCCCGGCCAGTAATCCCATGATAATTAGCAGCTCGCCGAAAGCTGCAATGGGATCAAAACGGTGCCGACGGTTATTGGTCGTTGACCGCGCTTGCTTGGTTTTCCTACTCATATTCTTCCGAGTTCGCTTACTGTGGGTTCGGGACCTGATGTCCTGGTATCATCCTAGATTAATTTACCGGAAAACGAATCTAACTAGGTCTGCAGCGCCAATAACACTAGAATGAACCTAGCTAGTAAAACCCTACTTTTGGAGGTCACCTCGTGCCGGAGTCTCGTAAGCGTAAAGGCGCTAAGCCCCACCGCGAACAACAGCCAGAGGAATTAAATAAGTCTTGGGCTGCTGATATGAAGCCTTCCCCCAGTTGGTGGGCACCGCTTTCGGTAGCGTTAATGCTGGTCGGCCTGGTACTGGTGGTTATTTACTACATTTCTTCGGGTTCCTACCCCATCCCCAATGCCGGTAACTGGAATCTAGCTTTGGGTCTGGGCGTGGCTTTCGGAGGCTTTTTAATGCTACTGCGCTGGAAGTAGCGTTTTATTTGAGTTTTTCCCTAGGAGGACGTGCGCGTCCTCCTATCTGATGCGGCTACCTGTATCTCCGAAAGCGCGACGGGGTGCCGCTATACATAGCAAAATGGTTATCGGTTTTACCGAAATATTTTTGTTTATGTATTTACATTCGTGTTTTATTCCTTTATTCTTGTTTATTGTAAGGACAAAGGAATGGGAGCAAGTTACTCCCCTGCAGAGAACAGAGTTGTTTTATGTTGAAATTTGGATTACTGGGTGCCGGACGAATCGGGCACGTTCACGCAAAAACCCTAGCGGCCAACCCCGATGCTTCTCTAGAAGTAGTTTTTGATATCCGCCAAGAAGCGGCTGACGAACTCGCTAAAGAATACGGGGGACGCGGAGTAACCGACGAAAAAGAAATTTGGGATAACCCCGATATTGATGCCGTGATCATCGGTTCTCCCACTCCGCTGCACGTTCCTCATATCATCGCTGCTGCTAAATCCGGTAAAGCTGCGCTGTGCGAAAAACCCGTTGCCATGGAAACCGCGAAAGTTGAAGAACTGCGCGAGGCGCTCAAGGGGCTAGATCCCACGGTGATGATGGGCTTCAACCGCCGTTTTGACCCCTCTTTTGCACGGGTAAAAGAGCTGATGGATAAGGGCGAGATCGGTGAAATTGAGCAAGTAACCATTATTTCGCGCGACCCGGCGGCTCCTCCGGCGGACTACATTAAAGTTTCCGGGGGAATCTTCAAAGATATGACTATCCATGATTTCGATATGGCTCGTTTCTTGCTGGGAGACATTGACACCGTCACTACCATCCCGCAGAACCTAGATCCCGAAATTGCAGCTTGCAACGACTATGACGCCGCGGTGATTGTGCTAACCGCCAAGTCGGGAGCAGTAGCCACCATTATCAATAATCGTCATTGTGCCACTGGTTACGATCAGCGCCTAGAGGTAACCGGCCATGATGGACAACTAAACGCCGATAACCAGCGTCCTACCACGGTCTCGCTTTCTAAAGACAGTTATTCTCTGTCCCGCGAACCGTACCTGGATTTCTTCCTAACTCGCTACGCCGACGCCTATGCGGCTGAGCTAAACCAGTTCATTTCCATAGTTAAGGAAGGCGGCAGGCCTACCCCCTCTATCGAGGATGGTGCGCAGGCTCTGCTCCTAGCGGAGGCTGCTGAAAAGTCAGCTCGCGAGCAACGCCCGGTGAAGGTTGGCGAATAGGCTACCGGGCAGGGATCCAATACATATTAAGGAAGACGCGCCGATAACCAGGAGCGTCTTATCAGACAGCAATAAAAATAGACAAAAAAGCAAACAGGTAGAACAAACCCTATTTACCTGTATAAATACCAATGGAGGATAATATGAAGATTGCGGGAGCTCCTATTTCTTGGGGTGTATGTGAGGTTCCAGGCTGGGGATACCAGATGAGCCCTGAGCGCGTATTGACCGAGATGAAAGAAATCGGTTTATCCGCTACTGAGTTCGGCCCCCAGGGCTGGTTGCCGATTGAGGCCGCCGCTCGCGCCGAAGAAGTTAGCAAATACGATTTAAAGCCGGTGGGGGCTTTCTTCCTGGCGATTATGCATGACCCCGAAATTGACCCGATTCCGGCGGTCAAGAAAGAGCTTGAAGCCTTTAAAGTTGCCGGTGGCGAGTACCTGATTCTGGCAGCTGATTCCGGCCGTGACGGTTATGATGATCGCCCGGTACTTGATGACGAAGGATGGAAGACTCTGTTCGGGAACTTGGATCGGATCAGCGATGTTTGTGCAGAAGCCGGGGTAAAAGCCTGCGTGCATCCGCACTGGGGAACCATGATCCAAAATGACTCCGAGATCCGCAAGATGCTGGATGAATCCAAGGTAGCCCTATGCCTGGATACCGGACATATGATTTGTGGTGGCTGTGATCCAGTGGCAATCGTTAAGGAATACCCGGGTCGCACCGTGATCGTGCACGCCAAAGATGTACACAAGGAAATGACTGACAAGTTGCTGCCTGGCGAAATCACCTGGTCGCAAGGTGTTAAGGCCGGCATGTTTGCCCCCATCGGAGAGGGCGACATTGATTTCGGTACCATTGTTTCTGAACTGGACAAAGCCGGGTTTGACGGCTACTACGTGCTGGAACAAGACATCATGATTGATGAGGAACCTCCGGCCGGTGGCGGCCCGAAAGCCAATGCCCAAAAGTCTTTGCAGGCGCTGCAAAAACTGGCTGGCTAGGGAGCTAACTACTAGGGGTTGGGGTAATCCCGGGCTAATGCCCATTTTTTGTGTCTTTATTTTGGTGTTTTTGCTGGTGGTATTGCGTAATTTGGGGTTTGGTTAGCTTTTTGAGCTTATTTTGCGACC